>Ga0116227_10000365_pt1 | contig 85712 bp, 73 predicted proteins | sample S1TSphgellanicum_FD_89693 | JGI IMG/M metagenome (GOLD analysis project Ga0116227, IMG submission 89693) | Host-associated microbial communities from peat moss isolated from Minnesota, USA - S1T2_Fb - Sphagnum magellanicum MG | ecosystem: Host-associated > Plants > Peat moss > Unclassified... | reverse complement strand
GACATATCAACCTATTAATGGATGAAAATAAATGTAAAATTGATGTAACCAATAGGATGAAATTTCTAATAGTTGCATCATAGTTGTGAAAATGACCAAAATAGTTGAAAGTTGGTCTTATAGATGCAAATATTCTCAAATCTAGTCGCAAACGACTATAAGTCGCATGTAGTCGTAAATTGACTGGTTACATTTTGGCTGATTTCTACTAGTGTAAACCCTACAAGTAGTTTAGACATGTGCACTGTTGAGTTCCAAATTTACAAAGGTTGACTGAATTCTAGACATTTATATTATGTCCTAAGCTTGCTTTAGCTGAATGGCACTCTAGACAATGCTTGATGGGTGAATGTAGCCATTGTGGAGTTCATACCCTAAAAGCTTGCCCAAATGAATTGGAAACAAATCAAATCATCCATTGGCAAAACATAACATATGAAATTGTTGGGTAGATTGAAGATGGTAGGGATCAAAAAGCTTCTAGAATCAAATACCATGACACACATTCCAATGAGCTCATACAATACTTGAACTTCACTTCAAAGCTTTTGTGTTCCATAACTTCATTTCTAGGTGGCAAGATGTTTAGTTTAGGGATTTCCTTCTTAATGTGCTTGAGGACAAAATCATTTCTTGTGTTGATTTTTCATAAAACTACACATTGATGGTGCAAAATGAAATATCAAATATGCATTGGCACAATTTTCATATAACCATTCCGGTCCACATTACTTATAAGCAAAACCCTAAATTTGACCCAACTGTTCTAGAATCTAAACTTTTAAAAGAAGTGCATTATTATGTCTCTAATGATTCTAGCCATGATATTTTATTTGTACAACATGCATTTTTGTTCCATTGGAATTTCTTATGAATAGAAGGTTCAGGCCATCTTAGCATGTAGGGTGATCCAATGGGTGTTATTGGCAGTTTAAATTTGCAAGGGCTTGGTATTTTGTGTTTCATTACCCTAGTGTCACTTCAAGCCAATGTCATATGGAGGGTTGTTAAATGGTTTGGAATTTTTTTGCAATAGGCCATGGGAAGGGAGAAGTAGATGAAGTAGGGGCTTTATTGAAAAAAGAAGTTTGAAAGGAAAAAATCAAGCCCAAAGGCAAGAAGTTGCAAAATGCAGCTGAAGTTGTAGCACACCTTCAAGTAGAAGCAAACACGTTCCATGCAGCAACTCCATCAGCACAAAAACATATCAACAAGTATTTTCACTTAATGAAAATGGGAAATGTGGATAGGTTGAAACCTTATGATTGCCAAATAATACGCAAAAGTTGAGAAATGTATCAAGTGTAATCCATTTCATGCAAGGATCCGACATTATGCCAATTTATGGAACTATCTTACTTTTGTATAGCTTGCCTAGATGGAAATCTTGAGCTAGAGTGTGATAACAAATAGCATGTCTTGCAGTGGACATTAACAAGGTTGAAACCTAAAAATAGGTTAAAGGTAAAACAAATGATGTACAATTCTGATGAAGAGATTGAAGCTAGGACTAATGGCGAATGGATCGCAAATAATTTGTTTCCAAATGATAATGTTGTAGTTCCTACTAACACTACCAATCCATTTTGGCTTATGCTTGTGGATAAAGGCCCACATTTTGTTGAATCAAATTTTGAAGATGCATGGGGGAACACATGGCAACAAGGCAATGTTGTCATTTGGGGTTATTGGTATGATGTCTTGCAAAGTGGTAACCGAACATACTTCTTACAGGATGACAAGCCTTTGGCATATGTGTTTAGCCATATTTTTTTGGATTCCAAATTATTTTTGCCCCCCATTGTTCATATTGTTAGAGGGACATATGCAACCTATGAACTATCCAATGAGGCCATGAATATAATTATGGTTGCAATAGAGCATACCCAGTTATTAGAATGAACTTTTGTGTTTGTATCTACCATTCAAGTTAGATATGAAAAGAGTTGCAATATCAAATTTGAACAAATTCATGGAGGTTGGTATGATATTTTTAATCTTTAAGTGTACACAATTTTTCTTGAGAGGTAGAAGTGTTTGGGAATGGAAACCCATGAAAATCAACCTAGTTCATGGATTTCTATTCTAATAGCTACTGAGTCCTAAATGCAGACCTTGCTTTAATAGTCAACATGTAGTCTGATGCTACTAAGGTTGTTTTTTTGAAATGATGTATACCTTGAGTTACTAAGTAGGAAATGAGCTAGAAGGTGCTAATTAGATATGAATACATTACTTTTCAACTTAAGTGCATATTGATTTAAACAATATTGGTGTGAATAAAAAGGTTTTTATAAATATTTTATGTCTAACTTGTAAGTATTCATGGCTACAAAGGCCATTGATATCTTTGATAAAGTGTGTTTAAGATCCAAACTTCTCAAATTGTTTGTTTTTGATCATCAGATAGATTTACCCACAATTTTTCTATAGCTGAAGAAGAAGGAAGAAGTTGCAAGATTGTTTCATAATACTACTCACCAAACTTACCTTTGTACACATCAATTGGAGGAAAAATGGTGGAGAAGATAACATAAGGAAACGAGTGGAAAGTTTGAGCCAAAATTATCTTCACCAAATAACTATGAAGCCTCCTTGGTGGTACTTCGAATCTTAAAATGGACATACACACAAACAAATGAATATAATTTTGGAAACACATGTTTGAAACACAATGCAAATTTGAGGTGAAAATTGAATGTCATGGAACTAATTACCACCATTTGCAATGCCAATTTTAGTCTAATTGGTGGGGTTGGAGAAAGAAAAAAACTAACATCAAATTAAAAAATATTGGTGTAGTGTCATATATTCAACACCAATGGACATGCTTTTACCCACATGTTATCTAACCTACCTCCAAATTAGGTGCCTCCCATGGCCCTATTTGTTTTCTACAATGCATGTTTTGACACTTTGGAGGCCATGATTATGCTTGCAATGCAACCCACACTTCACTTCCCCAACATTACATGTGCACATAGTTGTCATTGTAGTCACTACAAAAATATGGCTATAATTTTTTACAATAGTCTGCTTGTTGCCCAATTTATTTTTCTCCCCTTTGGCCCTTTGCCAAAAATTTCACCTCATTTGCCCTTTGCACCCATAACCTCCCATGTTACAAGTACTAAGGGGCAAGCTACATACCCCATAGCACCAAAACAAGTTTAACATGGGCATGTTAGGGGTGTGGGGATGACAAGGTGAAAAAACAATGGGCAAAGGCCACATAGTTGTTACTGTAATGACTATAAAAATATTGGTGCAATTTCACTAGTCTACAATTTGCTTGACTCGAATTTTCTCCTTTTCTTCCTTTTGCACCTATTTAACCTCCCATGTTACAAGTACCAAGGGGCATGTTACATGTTGTATAGTTGTGGGTCCATGTTAGACACATTTTGGGTATGTTACGAGTGGTCTAAGGGTATGTAACATGTAGACATGACCCTTGGTACATGCTACTTGGCATGTTATGTGCCCCTTGAATCGGTAACATGGGAGGATATGGGCTATGGGTGCAAAATGGAAAAGGTGTGAAAAACAATGGGGAGGGGGATCTGCCAATATTCTTGTACTGATTAAAATATCAACTATGTCAAAATATAATCTTAGGGGTTGCATACCCCCAAGGCACCTTAACATGCCCAAACAAACATAATGTGACTTGATATGTGTTTGGGAATGACATGGGACAAGGTGAGAAAAGGGGGAAATAACAAATTGCGGGAAAAACATTAGAGTTGTTTTGACTACATATTTGATAACTATGCGCATATATAATGTTTGGGGTGCCATTGACTACAAAAATATAACATCTTGTGGCCACATCAATCAACATTTTATGTGTGTAAAGAAAATGTACATGTTACATTTACCAACATGAAATGTTACAAGAAAAACACCATGTTGCATCCACCAATAGGTGATGTTATAAGAAAATGCATCATGCTACATCTACCATCATGTCCAAAAACTTGCTATTAGACCATATGACTTTCCCACATATAGTGAAATTTGTGTCATGTACAAGCTCAAATTTGCTACATCACTTTTGTTGTCCTAAGCTAAGATCTCATGGGTACCCCAACAAATATGTTGGTTTCCAACCATGTGTAGACATTGATGGGGTGTGTAGGCCTTGCTTGGGGGTTTGTTCCACAATTTTTCCTGAAGTACCCACATGTGTTGCAACTTTGTATGGATGTTTAAGAGGGGAAATTTCTATCCAAAAAGTTGGGATTACTATTTGCTTCTCAATGCCCATTATGCCCTCCCACCATGATCATGTGCCTTCAACATTCTCAAGCACAATCATCTCTTCCATGAATGACTCATGAATTTTTGCGATGAAAGGGGCAAAATATGGATGACTACCAAGCTTTACAAGCAACTTTGGAGCCAATGCCTTCAAAAAAGTTGTTCCACAACCTCTTATGAAATTTGTGGTCATTCCATTTACAATACATGAAAAACACGTTTTAGACCTCCAAGTTTCATAATAACATGATATAACATGCATAACATAAATCAAACCAATTATAATCCATTATAGACTTGCCTTTGCTAAAGCCATGTTGTTCAATGTTCCATTAGCTCCATACATCACCACATAATCCCCCAAACTTACTAATGTATGACACCCACATTCCCAACCTTTGACCTATTGACTCACATAAGGGGTCACAATTTGCTTACCCATGAAATTGGAAAACATGTAGAAACTTTGGTGTACCTTTTACACCAAGCCCAACAAAGGCAAATTGCCCTTACAAAACATTTTATGGCATCTTGTTTATGGATTGCATGCATATAATCTAAATGTAAAGTCATAATATCATCCAAGATAAAAACACTCCAATGCCCATGATTTGCAAATGGAACCACCATTATTTTCATTAAAGTGGAACATCCCCTGAAGTATAATTTTGCCCATTTTTTTACACCTTTATAACCTAAGACATTGTTATTAATACACTTTTGCATTTTCCCAGCAAATCTAATAGACAATACATAACAAATATTCATCCTTGTGTATGAGGGGCATTTGTAGCCATATGTGTGTCATGACAAAGTACAGTTGCACCTCCCCCATTTGCATTCCAAAACACATATATTTACAAAAGATATCTTGCGAGTATAAGATGGACTCCTTTCCCCCCAAGTCCTTGTAAATGATTATGTAGTCAACATATGGTTCAAGTTCTTTCTTACAAAACCAATTGCAACATCCAATGTTGATTTGCACAATGAAGCCCCACATGTGGCTATGCTATGGTACATTGCACAAGGGGATTTATTGTGGACATATCTACCTGACTTGTAGAAGCAAGTTTTTAATTTTGCACATCACCAAACCATATGTTATATATTAAGTTATCCATTTAAAATGTGTAGGCGTTACTAAAAAATCAAAACACAATATAAATTTGGGTAATGTTTATAAAACAAAAGGCTTACCGCAACTGCTTTGTTAAGTTATACAAAACATCATCTTTGTCACAAGGTTTGCCCACCTTTGAAACAAAATTGCCATGTTGGGAACTTGTGGACAACACTTCCTTTGTTGAATCGATACTAAGTTGGGCATGTGTAGGTCCCATGTTTCCTAGTGGGTTAACCAATAGAGATGGAATACTTTTTGAATCTCCACATGGGTACTTGGGGTGATTGGGTCATATGCATTATCCATGGCTAATTTGAAATTTTGAGTAATAACTTCTAGTGGGCTATAAGCCTACTTGATTAATTCTCTATGCACACTGGTTGTGTGTGTGTCATCTATTATGGATGATCCAAATATGGTCACCATCTTGTCACCATCTCGTATTGCAACACACTTAACGGTTTGATCATAACTATAGTTGGAGGTCGCTTGGGCAACATAATTAACAACCTAAAAGATGTCATTAGACTCACTACAACAAAAGGTATTCCTATATGCTAAGTGATTTCACTAGATTTTGAGTGAATTCATTGGTTGTAATGAACAATACAACAAAAGGTGTCCCTATATGCTAAGTCATTTCACTAGATTTTGAGTGAATTCATTAGTTGTAATGAACAAGACCTAGTGGGGAAGCAGTGAATTCACTAGTCTGGTGAATGGAGACTAATGAATTACACCCACATTTTGTAGTAATAATTGTTTACCATGTTACCCATATGTTAAATCAATTACAACATCCATGGTGGTGTGTGCGAACATGTTACAATGGTTGAAATAGTTGGCATATAAAGTGGACCAAATGCATTGTCCATTTTTGGTAGGTGGCACCCTATTTGAACATCACAAAGGCCAACCTTATGTCGAATGGTTGAATTGTGGCTAATGGATTCACTAACATATCGCATTCTATCGAAAACCACATGGGCATGCATGAAATCTATAAACATGCTTGCGATAATCAATGATGTAACCCACATTTGCAAATTATTTTTTTGCAAAATAGGAATGAATGTTTTTAATAATTGTTAATAACAAGAACAATGGTTACAAATTTTGTGAAAATATAATTTTATTTATCAACTTTGATACATGAAAAAGTAAAACATACATATATGGTTTTGCATGGATCCAACCAACATCAAGGTCTTCTTTCCTGCTTAGCCCTTTGTAAATGTTCGTAATTGATGGTTCGTCAACAACCAGTTGATCACACTAGATCCAAGCCATGATAAAGTGGATGGAATCATTAAAGGCTATATCTTGTAAAACACAAATTTGCATAGAAACACACCATTATTCTAGCTCTTCCCATCACTACTTTGTTGGGACTTTAAGGTGGATGCCTAAATGGGTGGACCAATTTGGGTGTCACACCAATTAACTCTACATTGTGGTTGCCATTGCAATGCCCATGTCATTTTATAAATCTTAAAATTTATTAAAATGGACTTAGTTTAAATATCTTGACTTGAATTTTTACATGATGCAAAAAATCATTTTACAAACTTTAAAAAATCATAAAAGCTATGGACTTTTAAAACACATGGACTGCACCTCTGACTACCATTTCTATGTGGATTATGTTACGGTCCATTGACTAATGGAGTGTGTGGTAGGGACTTGGAATTAGTAAGATATCATATCAAAGAAGTGTAAGAACAAAATAAAAAGTGAGTTGAATTTTAAAAATATACTTATGGACTTTTGAATGGGCTAATCAAGAGCATTTTTCATAAGTCATATCGTAATGGAGGAAGAAATATTTTATGATTTTTTTGTTTAGATGCTTAAAAAAATAGAAACTCTAAATGTGCCATTAATGACATGGAAAAAATATGAAGGAATCAATGTGAACTAGTTGTAATTTCCAAATTTTGACCAAAATTTTGAGAAAATAGGGATTTTGATTGTGTGGTGAATTGGTCCACCCATTCATGCACATTCCCATTAATCTTCAATTTCATCAACCCATTCTTCTAGTGAGTTGACCTTTCTTACAACAACATATGTGATATAATCGTCTTCCTTCAAGTACATACGTGTTAAATCCCAATACACATGCAAAGACTTGTACAAGTTACATGCACTAAAAATGCAAAGATTAATAGGCATATTTTTTCAAAACCAAATCAAAGTTGCAAGTACATATAGATGTGTCGTGCACATGAAATGAAGGGTTTAAGTCATTTATATGTTATAAATAGCACCCAATTTGTGGCATGATGTACTTTACTCACTTGGTGGTCAAGAAGGGAAAACATACCATAAACACACATCAATTGGGGCTACCAATTTGGCGACTCCTTCCATTTTCGAACCTCTTCTTTGAACCTAACCAAATCACCACCAAATACATCATAAGGCAAAAATCCATGATCCAACAAGTAAAAAAGTCTAGGTGCACTAAGATGTTCAGTAGGTTGAGGTTGGGGCCATGGTACAACAACCAAACTATTTGCCTCCTTCGAGGCTTACTTGTGAATTCCTCTTTTGCCTTTGCTAGATTTTCAAATGATTCATAAGGCTCATCAATAATTGGCACCTTTTGAATCATCACAATAGGGTGAAAAGCAAGTTTCAACTTTTTTGTCAAATTGACATGTTTTAGTGATGGGTCTAGAGAATTATGGGGAGTATTTTCAATTATTGGTTACAAGCCAATAATCATTGCTCGCTCACTTAAGGTATCAATAGATATGTCAATGTTAGATGGATAGTGCACTTTGGTTTGTTTATTTGTTTTCCATTGAAGTTGTGTGATGGATTATGCGGTCAGTTAAACAAGCTATAGTTGATTTGCTACTAGAATGTCTAGATCCTCAAACGTATCATCATTTGATATGACATCATGCACATTCCATTTCACATTTGGTGCATGTAGCTTGGTTGAGCCACATGATGTGATTGTAATTTTAGCAACCATGCATTCCATTTGACAATTGAAGACCTAATGCCAATGTGGGTTCCTTGCAAGCCCTCTCTATTGAATCATCCTTGTTTGGCTTCTTCTACTTTTGAAATTTTGGGTTAAGTTTGTGGAAGAGCTCTTCAACCTTCCAATTTCTACATAAGATCACAAGTAATGTCTCCAAGCTTATTCTTGAAGTCCTTGAATTGTTGTGCATGTTGTAGGTTTGGGTACATGGGTAAATGCACACTACGGTGTCCCTTTTTTGTGTCACAATGTAAAAATTCCTAACCCTCCAACTACATAATGTTTCTTAAGTTAAAAATTTTAATTTTTTTTGAAAAAATGATTCGCATATATATATATATATATATATTCAAAAAAAATTTAGGGGGGACTTTAAAACTTGTGTTTTAAATTTAGTCACAATCCTTATTTAGTCTTTAAATAATTCTAAATGGACTCATAAATTTTGGGTTACTGAATTATTTGTTTGATAATACTTTGTCACAAGTTGTATGATCAAAATGGAGATTAAATTTTTTTATTAAGGATGTCATTATTAATGAAAGTGACCATTTGAGTATTTTTTTGGAAGGTTATAATTCACAAATACTTTTCAATATGTATTTTTTGAGTTTGATCCAAGTGTTTTCATTGAATGTGTTTTTATAATGTATTAGAAAAAATGCACAACACATAATTCTTGCAAAAATTTGATTTATAATTTGAAAACTCATTTTAAAGGTGATGACAACACCAAAAACGGTATAAAAATGGATATCTTCAGTGCATTTTTTGATTCACTATAGTATGCATTTTAGGGAGGGGAATTTAAACCCCATTTGTATCCAAAGGGCCATTTGGATAGCCCTAAATTTGATGGTCATTGACTCGTAACTTGCTGAAATGTTTTTGTTTGTAATACATAAACAAAAGCATCATGTTTTTTTCTTCATCTTGTACACATAACATGCAATTATCTTCATCCTCGTTTTTACGTAAATTCTTTTCAACATTGTTTATTGAACCCACCCCCTTGGGGAAACCATTTATCGTGTCGACAACCCTACCTTTGGGCTCACAACCAAGGCAAAGGCTTACAAAGGTGCGGGCCAAAAGTGAAGCTCGAAAGTCACTTTTCATGCCCCCGGGAGTGTAGGAGAATGTGAGGGAATCAACCCCCACACTTCCAGGTGAGCTCCCACTTTGTGAGTTGAAGTCCTGATGGACTTCTGAATCTTCAAAAGGCGATTGTAGGGGTCAAAATTCATTGGATTAAAAAATTATTTATATAAATGAAAAGATCTTGGAACTTATATGTCTAAAATGGGCTCACATGACCCTTTTGGGTACTTAAAACATAAATTATGGCCAAAAGAAGGGTCGGGAGTCAAACTGACAATTTGACTTTCAACCATTAAAAGTCAAAAATTGCCTTGATTTACTCGCATACAAGTGGCATGCCAGTTAATATTGGAAAGCTCTTAACAAAGGTTACAACTTTGCTTCAGACCTCATCTCAATCAAAAGTTTACCAAAAAAGTTATGGGCCTTCAAAGTTGCAAGAGTCATAATTTCGAGAATTTTGGGACTCCCCAAGTTGCAAGTCTTGGGACAAAATAACATTTGGGTGTAAGCCTCATGGCTAGGCACAAAGAATAATATAAGGGGGAAGGTGGTGGCTTCCCCCAAGTTCGAGCCATGGTGAGTCTTCTTGTGAGTCCGTGTTTGTTCATGGTTTGTCTATGCACCAAAAGTGTTCCAACTATGCATTTATCAACTTGTTGTTTGGTTTTTGTAGGTCTGTGTGAGTAATTGATTTGCTTGTCATTCTTCTTAGTCCCCATCTCGAAACTCCAACAGGCCTTTCTACCCCCGAAGTGTTACGAACCAAAAAGCATGCCCCAACTCCTACCCTTTTGTTGTTTTCACCCTTTGGATTCATAGTTGAGTCCATCAAGGAGTTTGAGACTGTGTCATATCACAACCCTAACCTCGGGTTTGTGACCAAGGCAAAAGCTTGCAAAAATGCAAGCCAAAAATGAAGCCCAAAAATCACATTTCATGCCCTTGGTAATGTGAGGGAGAATGTGAAGGAATCAACCCCCACATTCCCAAGTGAACTCTCACTTTGGGAGTTGGAGTCCCAATGGACTCCCAAGTTGAGTTTTATGAATCCATGTTTGTTTGTGGTTTGTCAATGCACCAAAAATGCTCCAACTACACACTGACCAACTTATTGTTTAGTTTTTACAAGTTCGTGCGAATAATTGACCTGCTTGTCATTCTTCCTAATCCCCATCTTGGAGCTCTAGCACGCCCCTCTACCCCCAAAATATTGCGAGCCAAGGAGCGTGCCCCAACTCCTTATCCTTTAGTTGTTTTCACCTTTGGACTTGTAATTGAATCTATTAAAAAGTTTAAGGGTGCGTCACCATCCATTGCCCCCATTTTTACCTACACCAAGTTTCTTCAAAATGGAAATTTAGTTTCAATATTTAATAAACATACATTGTAGTGGCAGTTCATGATCTACATAGACTTTTGGTAATCAAAATATAAATTGTGACCTTCCTTTTCATTGCAACTATTTCAAGTTAAGTTTTTTTTTACAATGCATGTGGATCAAAGGTTGTTTGACACTCAAAATAATAATAATAAACAAAATGCCAAAGTCACTAAAGTGCCACTTTCAACTAAGTTCATTTGTAGGAAGGTAAGAAAACAAAAGAAAGGAAACTAAAAAAAGGGGACATCAATAAGTGTTGCCCAAAAACATATACACCCAAACTCCAATGGACAATCAAAAAAAAATTTGCCCTCCACTCCTCCACCTCAATCCTTCTTCTTAAATTATGGTAAAAATAAATTACATAAGGTGATTAATGCCTCAAGGCAAAAAAGGCCTAAAGGTCTTAGTACTTTCCCTCTTTAAGCTTGATACAAATGTGTGTTTTATTTCTAGACATGTCCACTAAAATTCAAGTTGCACTAAATTATTAGGAATACATTTCTCAAATGAACATCCACCCACCTTTAATGGATTAAAAATATATATTATGCCCTACCCCCCTCTTTCCTCTTTTTATTTGAAGAAATCATATCTAGGTGCTTCCTGCCCTTATGAAGTCTAAACCTTTATTTTAGCTACATACCTACTGCCTTTCTACTTGCCTTCCTAAGTAGGTGATACAATTTTTTTAATGTTATGGTCGTTATAATTGCAATAAATGTACTATAGTCTATCGACTACCTAGAAAGACAATCACATGCACTACAAACTTGTAAATTGTGTTGTGGTTGTCATACTTGAACCAAAGGGGGTGTCACCAAATCTAGTAATTTTATTTTGGCAACTAAATTGCAATAAAATCCTAAAACAAAATGCAAATTAGAAAAAACATTAAAATTTATAGTGAGTTCAAGTCCTATACATACATCCTTATTTACAAATACAAGATACAAATCAAATGAGGTTCATGTCATTTCAAGTTTTGAAATATTGAAAATGTCGGCTTTGCCTACCAAGGCAAGGATATTGTGTTTAGATTCATTATAACGTATATATAATAGTTTAAAGGATTTTGGCTCCTAGGTAGTAGATCTATTTTTATGTGAGGATTTTTGAAAGATGATATTTTGGCTTGGGTTGAAACTTCTGATTAGTTCTAAAATTATGATATCTTGAAGGATTTTGGTGTCTTTTAGAGGATTTTTTATTTTGAAAGTTGTATTTTTGCATGGTGAAATATTTGAATTTCCATAGTTCTTTTTTTGCTTTAAGATTTTTTTAAAATGTAAATGACAAGGCCATAGTGTGACACACCCCTTGGTTTACAAGTTGTCACACCATTTGTTTTACAAGTATATATATCTTGCATAAAATCCAATTTCTTTAAGATTTTTTAATGATTATTTTAATCTTCTAACAATAAAAAACTCAAAATTCAATAACTCTCATACCATAGCTTCAAAAGTATAAATTGCTTTGATGCATCCATATTCATGGAAGGCTTTCCAAATAGATGCCAAGGATTGCATTGCCAATTTTCTTAATGTTTTGATATTCATTTTTTTATTGAATTTGTAATGATGAAAATACTCAAAATTCAATAACTTTTGCATTGTAGGTCTAAACATTGTGAAATTGGCTTTATGCACCCATATTCATGAAAGATTTGGTACCAAGAACACTTCCATGGCCTTGTGATTTGGGAGATTTTTGCATGACACAATGATTTCAATCGACATGCATAATGTATTTTCAGATCATTTTACAATGCGTAATTTTTTTGTCAACCTAGAACATGAGCTTTTTGTAAAAGATAAATAATATTTCCTTAAGTTTATATGGGCCATTGTTATCATGCAAGGAAAGTTTGTGTAAATGCATTTAAGCTTTTAGCCATTATGCAAAGGAAGGCACTCTTATATTCAATGCCTTTCACCTTGTACCTGGAATTTCACCTTTGTTACAAGGTGGAAAACATTAACAACAACTCTTTCCTTTATACAAAACAAAGGAAACAATCTTCCTAACTCAAATTTGGGTTGTTGGACACATTTATTTAAATAATTAGATATTTCATACTCCTTATTATTAGGTTATTACTTCAAAAATTTCACACTTGAAAATAAAAGCCACTTTAAACAAGGGTCCAAGGACTAAGGTCCAATGAAATTGAACATTCCTATTGGTCAAAAACTTTAAATTGATCCCAAGGCCTTAAGGTAAGGGTCTAGGACCAAGAAAAATCAAATTGTGATTTAGCTTACATGGCATCATTTTGGAGGGAAAACCAATTGGTCTAAATAAAAACAAGAGCTTAAAGGAGAGTTCATGGTTTGGAGAACCAAAGTGTAAGATAAGGTATTAGGATTTTCATTTTGTTGTTTTTTGTTTTTTTCCATTGTTTTTTTTACTCTTATTGCTCAAATTTTGAAAACATGCTATGGATTGAAGACATTCTTGAAAACATACCAACTCACCCATTTTTGACCAATTCTAAAGTTGACATGGCTAATTTTGTGGATCCTCACAAGGTGTTTGATAGAAGGAGTGCATTTTTAACCTTTCAAAATGCACAAAACAAAGTTGAATAGGACTTAGGTGGAACATAAAGTGAAGGTTTGAAGTGTCAATTTTCACAAGTGAAAGGGGATTAGGATTTATAAAAAATCGTTAAATCGGTTTCCATTCCAAAAAAACAAAATCAAGGAAGAAGGTGATTGTGGTGAAAGACAAAAATGAAGAAGGTGAAAATGTTGAAAAGAAGTTCCATTGTGTGTAATAATGATAATTTTTATTTTTTTAAATCCATGAAAAAAAGGAAGAAATTAAAAAGACCAAAGGTTAACATAATCCTCTCACAAGTCAATCACACATTTTTGATATTGGACCTTCGAATTGGACCCCAAGCCTTTAGACACACTCATTGTACCATAAGAATTTTTTTTTTTTTAAAACATGAAGAAGGGTCCAATTCAAGGTTAAATTTGGTTCAAATTGGTCCTTAGGTTTTTGGTCCATGGACCCTTGTTTAAAGTGGCCTTAAGTATACAAGGTCCATTAAGGCCCCTTTATAATATGGTGAGAAATTGTGACCATGAAAATTCGAAAAGATTTTAAAACACATCCAAAGGTCATCCCATGAAAATTCAATTTTGTAATACCTTGGTGATTTCAACAAAATTTATATTATCCTTTTAAATGTTGAAATTTTCAAAAAATGACGTTTCTAGGACAACGAAAAATTGGAATATTTTGGAATACTTAAGTTTTTTTTTTTTTTTTTCCATAATGGAAACTATCATGAATATTATGAATTGGGGAGATTTAGTGTGTGGTCTTATGAGAATCAATTTGGTTGTATTGATAAACTTTTATTGGGTTCTCTTTTAGAAAACATGTTCAATTAAAGAATATGTGTATCACATGTTAAATTTCAAATTTTATGCAAAAAATTGGCTCCATATTTGCAAATGGGAAATACACATATGAGAATAAACATTTTTATTGAAGGTAGAATTGTTAGAGCAATTCCACCAATGTTTAATATGCGGTCATGCAAATTAATATTGGATGAAAAAAAATCAAAACATGCCAATTTGGTTCAACAAAATGGTTTTGGCCCAACATTTTTGCACAATTTGCTTGGGTTAATAAAAGGCACAACAAAGCCTAACATTTGCCAAAAAAATGTTTGATAAATAGGATTTGATTAATGTTCATTATTTCTAATTGGCTAGTCATAATGATTGGTTTAGGTGGTTTAGTATTACTAATCTCCCATTTATTTGTAATCCTAGTTTTAATTTTATGGGTGGAATTGAAATAAACAAATAACTAAAATTACATGTGAAAAATATTTTGCAAGGTCACGTATTGAGCATTATTGGATGCTATTGTGTCATTATAAAAACTTGGTGCTTAAAATATGATATGTAATGTTGGAGAAATATATGGGATGGTTGAATGTACAATTTCAAAATTTGTGAAAGAATTTTGAAGATTATTGTGGGTTTATTTGCAATGTTTATTTGTTCAATTTTCAATGAAATTAAGGTTCTTGTAAATGAATTTAAAACATTTCATGGAATTCTTCATCATAGATGCAATTGATGGGTTGCATATTCCAATTCTTGCTCTGGCAATTGGTGGAGATGCCTATTATTGTCAAAAGTTTTTTCATTCAACTTTGTTTCAAGAAATTGTTGAAAAAATGTGTATTTTGAAACTATCAATTTTGATGGGCAAGAAACGTGCATGATTGGACTCTTTTCATACCCACAAATTCATTTTAAATGATTGCATAAAGAAAAGTACCTACCATATAAATTGATTGGAAATTTTCATAGGGTGTATTTCAATGCAACCTTGGGTGTATTGCCGATCCAAGAGATGTGTGGTTGGATTGGAACCATATATAGCTAATTGGAATTTTATTCAAAGTTCAACTCTAATATTTTCAAGAATGAACTTTTGGAATTTTGAAAGCCAAAAGGTGTATTATCATGAAAACGACAAATGTACCATTATGACACATGATTGATATTATATCTACATGTATTCTATTGCACAATATTTATATGATTAGCAAGTATGGATTTGATAAAGGGTGGATACAAGAGATGGAGTTACTCCTAAGGCCAAGGCTTTAAAAAATCAAATTAATTACATATTTTGTTTTTTCACTGATTTTGCAAATTTTTCTTCCATCTCCCCATAAATTGTGATGATTGTATCAACTTCATGATCTTGCCATTTAATTGGGTTTCCTCTTTTTGAATATGAATTGGTTTCCAAAACATCAATCTTTTTCTTTGTTTTTTAATGGCACTTTCAAATTTTCCATCGTTGGTCATCCTTTTTTCTTCTTAGTGACTATTGCTTCTAGTGTATTTGTAGCAACCTCTCCACACATTGTTTTGCTTAAACACACATATTCATTAACCTCTTCTAATTCTTCATCAATGAATTCTTTAAAATGTGCACCATGAACAATTTATTGGAGAACACTAAATTTTGAATTACCCAAAGAAGGTGCATTCTATAATTAGTGTTGAAAAAATGACATCCAAGATAAATTATGGTTCCATTTTTGTGATTCAAAGCCTTCTCCATCTTGCAAGTATCCTCTCATTGCATGAAAAAAGAAAGTTGTGAAGAAAAAAATTCAAAGAAATAGTCTTGGAATAAACATAAAGACAAAGTTTGATTCAAACAATTTTCAATGATGATGAAATGAGGGAAATTACCTTTATTCGTGATGTCTAGGGCTTTTAAGGTTGAATTAGGGTGGAGAAAAATCATCAATATTCCCCCCATTTTTGTTTTATGATATATACAAATTATAAACCCAAAAAAATTTCCAACAAATGTCTTTTGTGCAAATTCAGGTAACATAATTTGGAAGGAAGTCGTCAATATTCCCCCGATTCAAAAAACTATTTAACCAAAAGCAATAAATTCAACCAATCACAACTTTTTATGTTCATGGTTTAATCAACTTCATGCCATGCCCACCTCAAATAGGTGAGCCTAACATGAAGTTTGTTAGACAATGAAACATTATCTATATCTAGCCACTTAGGATTCCATGTCAATTTTTCATCTTCACACAATTCATTGGAACTTCTTTAAACCTTCAACCTTTGTGCAAAATGAATTTATATTTTGACAATCATTTTCCTCTAATCAAGGATTTTTTATGTCAATGGTCAAAGGCTTTTGATCTCTAATGCAAAAAGGGCTTAATTAACCTCAAATCTATTAGAAGTGTTTATATTTTTTCCCTCTTCAAAATTATTTTTTCATAGTTATATGTATAGTGGTAACTAAATGAGCTAGGGTCTCTAATTTGGTTTGAATGAGTTTGATAAAATTTCCATTGAATTGTATCAAATTCAACTCTTGAACAATTTGGCATTTAAATCACAAGTAAATGAGATTCTCCAACCTTTCCTTTTTTAAATTATTTAACATGGAACAAATGGGTACTATGTTATATATATATGGGTGAATTGATCACAACATAAAAACAAGTAGATGCAAGTTATGGTGGCTCAAAAGTGACAAGAGTCCTAGTCCCAAAAGTCCATATAATTGAAAAAATTAACATTAGAATGGAGAAAAAGGTTAAAAACCAATGTTGAATGGGCCCTAGATGTGGTGTTTAATCAATTAATAAAATCCATATGAAAGGTTGCTCATCTGGAAAAAAATTATTATACATGTTAAGGAGGGGAAAATATCAATCCAATAAAAAATGACCAATATTGGGACTTTTGAAAATAAAGCCCACATTTGGTCATTCAAAAGTCCATAGTTATTTGTTGGTTAAAGTTTTTGATGTAATTTTTTTCAATCCATTTTTTTTCCAATCATGTATCATATATTGAGTCCCTATAAAAAATATTGAGATGAAATCATAATAAAAAAATGCATTTGAATGTTAATATATAACCTAGATTATAGTCCATATGTCCACTTTAAAAATCCATTACTATATGTTTGGTGTATGTTTATTTAATTTCACCTCTTAATAAATATTTTTATTCAAGTTGGCAATATTAATCCATAAATATTTTTGTCAATTTGATGATTTTACAATGCATTTGTGGCATTTGAATAGAGTACACTCTACAAAAAGTCCATAAAGACATAAAAAATGAGCCACCATAGCTTACTCTACTTAGATTTACTCCCTTTTTTATTGCAATTGAAAGGCACAATACACATGTTTTTCCTTCCACTATTTGGGGGCATTTCAAAAAATGAAAAGCCTATTTTGGTCAACATTTTTCTTTTCAAAACACTTTTCATTTTTATGTTTTTTTGGCATGATATATGATACCCACCAAGTACAATGGGGCAAAAAATAAAACTTGAAACAAGTATATATGATCGCTAAGCATGGGCCTAATTCTAGTGAAGTTTAAAGTTTTACCTTACACTAACAACTTTTCAATTCAAAATGTAATTTCAATGATATGAAACTTTCAAAGAATTAAAAAAATTAGATTTTTACAATCCAAACAATTTTTTACTATGTGATCACCACTCATTTAACTTACAATGTGAAGAGATTATACTTTTAAAAAATGCAAGAAATTTTAGTTATACAACCTCTCATTTACTTTGTAATGCCATGAGATTTAATTATATATATACAAATTTCAAAAAAATTAAATATACCATATACAATATCATATACTCATGCCCGAAAGGTTACATGTTTTTCCATGGACCCCATGAAAGGGTAGACCGATGCTTAAAATGTGGGGAATATAGATACAAGGTCCATGGAATATCTATTGGGCCATGAAAGGTTTTGAAACACTTTCTGTTCATCCCATGCATGCGAAGGATGTATGGCACATTAGTTCAAGTGAACCTAATGACTTGGCATTCTCAAAATAAAAGCATGGATGGAATGGTGTGACATGTGGTGGATTCACGTCAGTGGAAGTTCATAAATGTGAAGTGGTTGAAACTTGCACAAGAAGCATATAATGTGCGACTAGGCCTTGCCACAGGTGCTTTAAACCCTTTAAAAAAGCAACGGTCAACATAATCCACATGGCCTATTGTGTTATTGAACTATCCCCACCTTAACTAACAACCAAAAAACATTTCATAATGTTGTCATTAATCATCCTTGGCCCTAAATCCATCATTGGCAATAACATAGATATCTACTTGGAGGCAATAATGGAAGAATTGAAAGAGTTGTGGGAAACAAGGGTGCATGTACGAGATGCAATTACATTCAACGGCTAAACAAGTTCAATATGTGAGCTATGCTAATGTGGACAATTCATCACCTCCCAACATGTGGTATAGTTGCGGGTCTTGTCACAAACAAATATCAAGGATGTTCCCTATAATAATTCACAAGTCAAAAAAAATGCACAAGAATGTGTATACATGCCAACATAGTAGGTGGTTGCCAATGGATCATAAATTTCAAGCAAATTTGGCAATTTTCAATGGGGTTCAAGAGGATGGGCATCCTCCATCAACGATCAATGTTATAGACATTATTAGACTTGCCAACATTCAATCTCAATAGATTGCAAGTGGTGGGTGTCCTACAAAAAGTGACCTTGCAAGGAGGACTAGAGTCAAACAATTATCCATTTCATTTGGATTGTACGAGAAGGTAACAACATAACACAATTGATTATGTTTCCATCAATGAATCATTAAGATACCACCATGCTTCCACTAGAAAGCCACACTTGAAGACCACTATATTGTTTGGATACGATTAGTTAGTCACACAAGGACCACTATGGTGCCATTAGTTAATCACAATGCGATTGCTATGCCTTAAGATCCAAATAATGATTAGACGAGCACTGTTTTTTCATAGCTAAATAGTTAGTCACTAGGGGACCACCATTATTCCACTATTGAATTACAATGAGACCACTATGCCTAGGTGGGAAATTCCAAAATGGGCTCAGTGGCCAACCTACCATGATTTGCTAAAATGATTTAGGTTCATTCATGTAGGAGCTACCTATCATAATACATTGGATGTAATGCATGTGGAGTAAAATGTGTTTAACAACTTGTTGAAATATTTGTTTGGTGAAAGAGACATGGTGGAGGTCCGAGAGGATATGGAAGAGGAAGGTGTACATAAACACTTATGGTTTCAAATGAAATTTAAAACCACAAATTTCTTCAAACCATGTAGCCATTTTTGTGTTCACACAAGAAAAAATAATCTTTCCTTGACTTTGTGTCTAGTACTCAAAGACCTCATTAGTATTTATGCTCCAACATGATACTCGGCTACCTTTAAAAAACATGTGGGTCCAAAAAGGTTGTTTGCCATGAAAAGCCATGACCATCATGTCATGCTCCAACAAATATTACCAATAGGAGTGTATGATTTATTGCAACCAAGGCCTAGAACATCAATTATATAACTTGGGAAAACATTTGGTAAGATATATGCAAAGGTGATCAATCCTTCAAAGTTTTCTGACCTTCATACATATGTGGTAAAGCCATTGTGCCTCTCGGAGGTTTGGTTTCCACTTGGGTTCATTAACTTGACGATTCATCTCGTAATTCATCTAATAGATGAATTCAAAATATATGTGGGCCAATGGGTGTTAGATGCTGCTACCTAGTGGAAAGGTATCTTAATGTATTGAAAAAATATGTAAGAAATAAGGTTCAACCAAAAGCATGCATGGCAACTGGGTACATGTATGATGAAGCATTAGGCTTTTGCACAAAGTACTTTGCATTATACCCACACACTGGACATTGAATGTGGGATCCAAATAAAGAGGAAGCAAACAGTAGTGAAGTCCTTGAAAGATGGGCTCAATTCAAAAGGTTGAGTGCTATTGAGTTAAAAGGAATTCATGACTACATCATCACAAACTTTGTGACAATAGAAGGGCTATACGAGTGTGTGTTTCACATTAACTAATTGTTTTCAATGTTATGAACCATTGGCAATTCATGATTTGTGCATGCATATGATAAATGTGCATAAATGAGTTTGTATAATATTGGTTCAAATCTAAGTTTTAATGTGAAATATATAAGATCGCCCATGTCCATCCCATGATGGCATGTTTAGAGTGATCTTGGGACGAACCTATGGTGTAGTAACCTTGTAGTGTAAATGGTCTAAGTGTGGTCAAGGCAATTGGTGGTGGGTGGTGATAGGATGGAATGTAACCAATACATTCCATTGTCAAGTGTGCAATGTAAGTTGTAACAATGACAAGTTTGGAGTGATATTCGAATGCAACTAATAGTGGAGTGAACATGCAATGTAAGTAATACAAAGGTGGTTAAGGGGATTTTTGGTGCCTCCTAGGTGGCAAGTAATTTGGAATGTCAAAACATGTTCCACATTGAAGTGGGTTTAATAAGTTGTGGCGATAATAAATTCAAAGAAATATTGGGGTGGAATGTATTGGTGGAGTGATCAATTTGCACTATTAAGAGTGTAGGCATGGTCAAAAGGATTTGTGGTCATTATGAAAAAGGGTGTTTTACAACTGGCTTTGCAACTCAATTTTTAAGTTGTACTAGACATTTAAAACTCATTATATTTATACATCGTGAGTGTTAACAAACAAGTTGCATGAGTTGTAGAGTTGCAACTCACTATATATACAATGCAACTTACAACTGTGCCAAAACAATTTACTTTCAACTATTATGTAATTCCATTATAACTACACCCATGATGTCATTTTGACATCATTAATTTTCATCCATCCATTAAAATTTAACACATGGCACTATGAAAAATTTTGGACATGAAATTTATTTTCTTTTCGAAATATTGATTTCCATTGTCCATTATGATTGTTAATGATGGTTTGATATTATGCGACATGACACAATAAGAAAATTGCCACATGGCATATTAATTTTATTTTGGATTTTTTAAAAATTTTAACAACTAAGTAGGTCATACATAACCATAGGTTGTAGGTTTTAAGATTTACATACCTACATACTTACCTAGAACCTACCTACCTATTTACTTACTTAGGTAGGTAAATAGGTAGGAAAACAAAAGACTAAATGAACTAAAGAATAGCCATGAATTTGTTTTTTTTTTAAATTATGTTTTGCCTTTAAGGTTATGTATTTTAATGTGAGAATACAAGATATGCCTCCTTTATATAGTTTGTGAAATGAAATATTGAAAACAAAACATATGGGTTAAATCTTTTAGTTGCACCCTAGTTGTAATTGAATTGTCGCTATAAAAAAAATTTCCACATGTTTTATGTTTGTTTTTAATTTTTTAATTAATCTAAATTTTCTAATTAATCATGTGACATAATTATTTGAATTAAATGCATGATAATTAAATATCTAGATTGATTATTTGAATTAATTAATAAAATTCAGATAATTAATTATCAAAATAATTGATGATCTGAATTCAAATAAAATTCAATAATAATTATCTAAATTAATTGAATTAATTAATAAATTTTAAATATTTAGTTGGTTAGTTAGTGAATTTAAATAATTAATTATTTGACCCTAGATATTTATTTATTATCTAAATTAACAAAAAATAATTCAAATGTGATTATTGAATCCATATGAATAGTTTATTATTCAGTTTAATTAATTATTTTCAATAATTGATTATATTACATATTAATTAATAATTAAAAAATTATTTAAAAAATCATTATGAAATATTAAATAATAAACATGAGTTTTAGTAAAGTACTTTAAGGTATATAGAGATGTATCCATATGTATACCTTTATTAAATGTTTAATAACATATATAAATATATATTTTAGTTTCAATTCAAAAGTATTTTCACCTTCCATGAAATTATATGGTTTGATATGTATGTATACTAACATGATATTGTGAGTTGCAATGTAGTGGAATACTATTAATACAACAATTGAACACCAATCATAAAAAAATTTAAAAATTATTTAAAAATTAATTATTTGAATTAATTAATTTCACAAATTATTTCAATTTAAGTTTATTAATTTAGATTAAGTGTTAATTAATTAATCTAGTTTTAGATTCACATTATTTAAGTAAACTAAACCATAAACTAATATTTACTATTTAATACATAATTCCAAAATATTATATATTAAATGTGCCATAAGATGCAACCTTTGTGAATGTCGAAGAGCTATTTGCAAAAGAATCGGCTATTATCAATTTTGCACTTGCTCATGTAGGTTAGAAATTTTTTTAATGTATAAGTTTGAATACCTTTCAACGTACCTCAAATATAAATATTTTAAATATAGTTTATGTAACATTGGGATCCAATTTGAGGTCTACAAATTCACATTTTATATGGATAATGAATTGATAATATTTTATTAGTGGCCAAGTAGTGCCACCAAAATGGCCATCCGGTTATAAAATAGTGCCAATATTGTGGCCCCATTTAATGGCACATATATCTGTAACAACTAGTGGCGCCTAAGTGGCCATGTAGTGGCATAGTTGTGGCACAATAATGGCATAGTAGTGGGCAACTAGTAGTACAATAGTGGCCATTTAGTGACAACATAATGGCCAACAAGTTGCATGAACAAACTTCATAGTTGAAAATTAGTTACAAAGCTTGCACCTCATGGACAGTAGGAATGTGGACACATAGCGTAATTGCATGTATGAAAATTGTACGTTAGTTGCAAAAAAGTTGCTCAATGTGTAGTTTGCTTTTAATAGTTTTAATTTAGTTGCATGTTGCAACTATGATGTAACTCCTCAAAAAATCAAATGTAGTTGACTACATGTGTAAATATGGTGCATATAAATTACCGTATACAAAACATAGTTAGAATTACGATGCAATTATTGAACAACTAGTTTATTTTCTGACGTGGAAATTTTTATGTAACAAATCACTGTATTTATAAAATGTAATTGCATAGGAGTTACACTTTGGAAAACATAATTACAACACAATTATATTTGAATGGTTTTTGAGCTCTAGTTGCAGGGTATTGTGGTTTCCGTGAACATGATTTCTAATAGTGGGTGGGTGTTAACATATTAGAATGGCTTGGCAAAACATTCCAAGTTGTCAACGAATCAAAATAGGTTTGGAATGGTGTATTGTAGTGGAACCACATGGTGGAGTGACAAGGTGTAATTTGAGTGGTTTAGTCATGGTTAATGGGATTGGTGTTGGCCTATGGGTGGCAATATAATGGAATGCATTAATCCATTCCACAATGGAGAAAACTTGTTAGGTTGTAGCAATGAAAAGTCTAAAATGATGTTGGGGTGGAACATAATTGTGGAGTGACCATGTAGTGTAAGTGGTCCAAATACAGTCAAGGTGATTTGTGATGGGAGATAGTATAGTGGAATGGAACCAATACATTCCATTGTGAAGTGGGCAAGGCAAGTCAAGCAATGATGACGAGTTTGGAATGACATTACAATGGAAACATAGGGTGGGTTGACCCTATAATTTGAGTGGTCCAAGCATGTTCAAGAGGATTTGCAATGGAGATAGTAGAGTGGAATGGAACCAATACGTTACACTGTGAAGTGGGCAAGGTAGGCCGTAGTGATGACAAGTTTGGAGTAACATTGCAATGAAAACATAAGGTGGGTTGGTTTTGTAATTTGAGTGGTCCAAGCATGGTCAAGGGGATTGGTTGTGGCTTGTGGGTGGTGGTATAATGGAATGTATGTAATGAACACACTTGATAAGTTTGGAGTGTTATTGTATTAATGGAACCCTTGTTTCATTGACCTTGGGGTGACACATTGGTGAAACTTGATTTTGTAAAGTAATGGTATAATGTAAGTCGCAATCCAAATTTGATCATGGATTGGCAGTGTGTGGCAACATGTAGTGGAATGTCTTATATGTTGACAATTGTTTAATTTGATGTAATGAAGGAAAAATGTGGGTGCATAGAGTGGCAAGAGGCATACTTTACATTAAAACAAGATTGTATGGAGTTTCATGCAAGGGTAATGGATGGGTGTCGAACATAAAGGATTGTTCAATGGTTATATCACTTGGCACAAGATATCCCATCATTTGTAATTTAATTCTTGAACATTGTAAGGGTGCAAACTGCTAATGGGGTGGATGTTGACCCTAATATGTTACATTTTTCCCACCTTCCAAACCCTATTGCCCATACCTACAAAAACATGTGGGCATATGGAAACCATTATCAAGTTGATGAACATGAAGGGTGCATGGTGCATGCAACCTATGATAGTGGAATGGTTTACATATTTAAATAAGGTAGCCAATGTTCTATTCAAGATAAAAACGTTGTTGTGGTAAACTTGCATTACATCAATGTGCTAAAAGAGATAATTGTAGTGTCATATGGAGGATTACGATTAGTGTTGATGAAATGTTCATGGATTCCTATCAACACCCATGGCAATGCCACTAAAAAACAAGATGAAAATGATTTTTTGGTGGGAACTATTGTCGAATAATCTCGACACATGTGGAGCCATATGTTTTTCCATTAATAGTTTCACAAGTCAGCCCTTATTATTATTATAAAAACCAAGTAAATCATGAGCAATGAAGTACCTACCACATGAATTTTTGGCACAAGAAAGTGAATTGTGTAATAACCATAATTACAAGGTCAAAATTAAAATTTGGGTTTTTAATTAACATTAAAGTAAATAGGGCTTGGATGGGATGCAACACCATGGGATCCAGTAACCTAATTATTAATAGGAAAAGGGATGTTGAATTAAAAAAAAATAACAAGAAAAATGGAAAGACTTGAAAGGGTAGGTTTACCTTTTGTCTACCTATCGTCATGTTGTAGCTACCATCATGTGGCAACTACCGTCCTCTATAGACATTAAAAAGATGCATAGTAGCTTGTAGACTTCTTGCAATTGCTACCTACCATTTACAATGTTTATAAAACTTTTGTGGCTATTGCATACTATCTACAACACCTATAGACCCTTTATGGCTGCTACCTACCATTTGTAGTGCTTATAAACCCTTTGTGGTTACTACCCACCATTTGCAACACCTATAAACCCTTTGTGGATGATGCCTATTATCTACATCAACTTTTTCACTCCCTTTAGGCCTCAAATATTATGTTTACCTATTTGCTGCTACCTTGTAGTGGCAGTTATCATCTTGTAGCAAAAGGTATTTCCTATTCCAAAAATTAAAACAGAGAGTGGATGACACATAAATCTTATAGAATAAATGAAAAAATAATACATAAGATTAATAAAGTTATATATAAATTTAGTATGAACTACTTTTTTTTCCTTTATTACATTTTAAATAAAACACACACCAAGTAGATACATTATAATCCATACAACCTTCAACCATTCTCCATTACATAAGGACAAATACAATTTTTTCCCATGTCCTTTTTCTTCTTTCTCACATAAAAATGTCACACACAAGCATCCTCTTAATGATAATGACTCGTGAAAATTAATGAATCTAATTATCTAATGAAATCTTTCATTCCTCCCAAGAAATAAATAAGGAACCCAAGAAGGATTCTCACCACACAATAATTGAATCCTTATCCTTCTAAATTTCCTTATCCTAATCCCTTTCACACATTCTAATTAAAGGAAATCCATCCATCCTTTATCCACTTGTTCTAATTAACCTAAATGGCTTCACCCCCTGGTAAATAGAAAATGGTAAGTATGATAAATAAGATGTTTACCATTATTAACTAAATAGTTACTAGGATGCCCTTCTAAGTAAATTAAACTAGGATATATATTATTTCTAGTAACCAATATTACTTTTATTAAAATTCCACCCATAACTAACTTTTGATTATTTTATCCCACAAAGGTAGTTCATTATATTGATAGTACTATTGTCAAAAAATACTTTCATTTTATAACTCTCCTAAAATTGTTTTGCCATTTGATTGTAACTCCCATCCCATAACAGTATTATCGTTTCCTATATTACCCATGGTGTTTAACCAACATAGGATAATTTTATACCCTTAACATGGGACTATGATACCATGTCTTATTTGTGGTAATACTTGCCACATATACATCACCTACACTTCACTGCTTAACAACACAACCTATTTCACTAGTGCATTCCACTCAAAATGTCACATTCCATTGTAGTGGAATTGGTGCAATTTAGTGGAAACAAATTGGAATTTGAAGTGGATGCACAAACTATTATAGTGACCCTTGATTGTAAAGGTGCATTAATTGCTTTGCACATATGCCTAAAATTGAAAATCATTGATTTGAACATGTAGTTGGCAATGTAATAGGTCGTTTTTGTTTCGGACAAGGTGGTTAGTGGAGATTAGGGAATAGTTGTGCAAAAAAAAACACACACTCAACGGGTGGTGGTTGAAGTTGTGAACTTGATGATTAAGACAAATATAGGTGGGGTGTTTGTGGATATGCATGTAGCTAATGCAATAAGATGTGTTACAAGGTTTGAAGAAAGGGAAAAAATGTTGGCAACAAAAGTGGAACGAGTGGAAGCCAATATTATTGGGGCCAAGGTGTTGGAAAATGATGTTGAAGCTTTTGGAGAACTTGACTAGTTTGGCATAAATGGGGATTATAACTTAATATAATGCCTAGTTAAACAAAAGACTTCTTGATGGGTGACACCAATGATGTATGTTATAAGGTGTTCCCTTAGTTTGAACTTTGGGTTAAATGAATCCAAATGAAATACTTTGGAAACACATTCCATCATGTACCAACCCCATCATTTTGGTAATGATACATGTTATAATGTTTTACCAAAACCATGTTATAGTAAAAATGGAGTGGGTGGAGGCCAATATTGTTGAAGCTAAAATGTTAAAAATAATTGTGAAGCTTTTGGAAAACTTCACAAATTCATTATATGGTTATGGGATCCTAGAAATACATGTGGCCTATGTAGCACTTCTACATCAGTGACATTAATGATGTGCTTTAGATACTTAGGTGTTTCCATAGTTATGTGAGATGAAGTTCATGGGTTGGCACATGGGCATGAATTTCAACATGTACATTTGTCATTTTGGTAATCAAAATATTGACAATGTTTTGTCAAAGCCATTGTGCTCAATGATTCAAGTCTACCACATGTCTAGTCAAAAGAGTCAATAAAAGTTTAAATGTTATGAATGAATTATGAATGTTAAAAAAAAACCATAGTGGCATTATAGTAGTGGATGATTACATTTTGGAAAAGCCACACATTAAACAAAAATACATGGGGAGTGAAGTTCCATTCCACCCTTGTTTCATTCCAACATTGCCCACAAAAACACTTTACCCATTCCATTAGTGGGCAAATACTCATTCCTCTATTGGGCATCAATGAATTTTAAAATTATATATATATATATATATATAATGGATGTTAGTGGTCTTTTTTCTAGGGTCCATTAAAAGACCACTAAATGCAGTGACCAATGGTTTGGTAGTGGTGGACACCAAGGATGGTTGAATGGAAATGGATGTACTCCATTCAAATGGATTTGAGTGGAATTATGGTAGTGGAATATAGGGCATGATCTATTGTAGTGATAATAGATGACGGAGATCAATACTTAAAAAGACAATAAATTTTAAATCCAAAAATCCTCATAGTGCCATTTATCAAATTTTAATGGATGGATGAAAATTAGTAACTTCAACATGATGTTATGGCTATAGTTGTAGTGGAGTTGCATAGTAGTTGAAAATGAATTGTTTCAACATAATTGTAATTGAGTTGTATTGAGTTGCATTGAGTTGCACCGTGTATATGGTGAGTTGTAACTCATGTAACTTATTCAATAGCACTCACAACATAGAAAAACGGTGAGTTGCAAATGGTTAATTCAAAAATTGAGTTGCAAGGCTAGTTGCAAAACACCCTTTTTTTCAAAGTGAAATCAAATAGAGGCATAATCAAGTATTTCAACATTATAAACCTCAAGGAATTTGGAATGTTAAAAATAGGATTGGAAAGGTTCAAATTCAATTATCATCATGCCATTTGGAAAAATTAAAAGAGAATATTTAAGATATTTAGCTCACATGCACAAAAAAAATATGATTCTTGATTTGAATAATCTTTTAAAGTTATGGATGTAAAAAAATTCAATTATTCATAAGACAATTTAAAAGGAGAATTTTGTTAATTAGATAATTTTATGGTTGGGAAGACATTTTGATGTTTGTATTATGAAATATTGGTTTTAGAGTAGCCTCATTGATGGAGTGTTTGATTTTTTTGGATGAAGTATAACATTTACATGTTAGTTTGGGTCAATAAATATTGTTAAGGCTAATAAATATTCACATGATCCAACAATTGTAAAAGACATTACATAATAAAATTATCATTCTTAATTGGCTAGCTATAATGATTGGCTCATATAGTTGGCTATAAATAATCTCATTTTATATTGTCTCATATTTTATGTGAAACATTTATAGGGGCCCAAATAAAGGGCATGGGTGAAGATATTCTTATATGCCTTAATTAATTACATTTTTTGGAAGTCATGTTTAACTAAAGTCTTGACACATCCTAATTTCAGAATTCTTTTACTTTTGAAAATTTCAAGATTTGCCATTTTTATGCACTTCCCATTTTTAAAAAAAGAAAAATGTACAAGGCTAATTTCATACAAAAATATGGCCATGTTCAATATGTGATGAATATCATTTTGTATGAATTTAAATTGCATTAAATCTTTCTATCATTTTTTTATTATGTTTGAAACACTAAGGTTTTCTCTATTTTTGTCTAAAATATTTGTTGTTTGGATTTAGTTATATAAGGACTTAGGGAACATGCCTTAAGTTTTGATAATTTATGTTGTAATATAGCCACCACCACTTGATGAGGTTGGGGGTACATTAAGGATCTTCTCAAAGTAATACTTATAAATATCTTATATTATCGTGGAAATGGAATCAACAAGGAAATTAAGACTATGGTACTTTCACTACATGATAACATATATTGTTTGTTCTAAATTACTATAATGTGTCCAAAAATGTGAAAATTTGAATAACCAAAGGCTTAAAAGCAGGCATTGGGTTGAAGAAAAATGTATGTTACAACTATGTTAGAGAGGCCACCTCCCAAAGGAAGCAATAAGGAATACATGGAAAAGCTTTTAGTCCCTTCCTATGCAGTGGAGGTTGAAGGTTTTTTTGTAAACCATAGGGCTATGCCACAAATAATACATATGTAAGGATATATTGTTGTATGGGTGTTGCACGGTCTCTCTTGTACCACTAATGTAAACTGTCATCATGAACTTTTGCTTTAGCTTTCTTTAAGTAGGAAAGCTTTTTGTTGAACATAAAACATGCACCTCATCCTTGGCCCTTTATTTTGGGAATGCTCCCACCTTGAGAGTTTACCTTACACTTAGTTTGTATAATTAATAACTTTAATAAGTACATAAGATTAACACCTTCTCATTAGAATGAAGGAAATACAATATTTTTCAAGTTTGAAGAGTAAACCAACCCTTGTGCTGTTCCCTTGAGTCAACCTTATCAATATAAAAAAATCAAGAACCAGGTAGTTGGTTATTAATAATTGGTTTGATAACCTAGTTGATAATTGGGTCAATAATTCAATAATTGGCCAACATTCACTACAACAAAAGGTGTCCATGTACACCAAGTGATTTCATTGGATTATGAATGAATTCCTTGGTCTAGTGAATAGGGATTAGTGAACAACACTCACATTTTGTGATAGTGATTAGTAAAAGTCTTGGATTGTTTTTGGTAGTTATACACCATGGTCAATATCTTATCCTAACATTAAATCAAAGTTTATAAGTTCAAATTAACATTTATTGGGTTAAATATGGTCACTAAACAACTTCATTGAAAAAGGTGAAGGTGCTAGGGTAGGTGTTGGTTCACCTTGGCTTCTATTGTTCACACAAGGGTCATAAACAATACAATGAAATTAATTTAATATTTTATTGAAAATTTTGAATTAATGTTGGTCAATTATATAATTTTGACCTGATTATCGACCCGATTATTAGCTAGGTCATTATTAACTTACTAGCTGATTAATGATTTTTATAATTAGTTAATAGCTTAATTATTTGGTATTGAACTCCCAAAATTTTAATAACCTACCCCATATGATTTAGTTATCATCTAAGTAGGTTATCAATTATTTTTTAATGATAGAGTTCAAAAAATAGAATAAAAATAAAAATAAAAATATTATTTTGGTAAAAACCATATAATTGATTAATAATCAATAAAATACTTGATGATTATCAACTAGTTGTTTGATAACCTACCCCTATGCATAATCAATGATTATTACCCAACATATTAATCACTTAAATAACATCTAAATGTTTTTGATATTAATAATTTAATTGGCACTCCAATTTTTTTAATGTACCAAATTTTTTTAAAAAATCAATAACCAAACAACATTGGTTCATACCTTAGACCTAAAGTGGAAATTTGAATTGAAAATTTATACCACATTTAAATCATAAAAGGAGGTATTTAAACCACAAGGTTAAACCACAAGAAGAAAATTTGTCTTTTTCCACCCCCACACATTGCAACTATTATCCAATTTGATTACATTTCAACTACATTTGGCTATTTTAAGTTTGCAAGTGGCTTGCTACACTAATTAATGGTCAATATTGTTCATAGTTGTTACGTACATTATGTTGTTCACATATGAATGTAATTTGGATATTATTTAATAATTTCAAATTGGTGACATGGAAATTGAAATGACTTTTAATTTTATTTATAGAATGCATTATAACAAGTTAGTGAATTTTTTGACATTTCTTTAACTATCAACATGGTACATGAGTTGAATTATCAACTTTTAACATGTTGAAACCATTATTTAGGATTTGTGTTTTTACACTTACCATAATTTATTAAAACAAGTGTAACAATTAAAAACCCTACATTTATATTGGATTGAATTAATGATTTTTTTCACATCTCTTCAATTATTAAAATTGAACCATTCACTTTTAAAATATTAAAGCATTATGCACTTATTATAATATACTAAAACACATGCAATTCAATATTTTGAATTTATGCTTGAATGATTTAGTGATTTTTTTCACATTTTTTGAATTGTCAACATTTTTACATGAGTTGAATCATCCACTTTAAGCTTATTGAAAACACTATTCAAACATTGCATATCATACTTACCAATATATATTGAAACACACATAACAATTAGTGCCTCACATTTATACTTAAATGGGATAAAGGACTTTTTCACATCTCTTGAATTATTAACATTTACATATGAATTGAATCATTCACTTTGAATGTTGTTAAATCCATTACTCATGAGTTGCATTTTGCATTCAGTACAATTTTATCAAATGGATGTATAAAAATTTGGAAAAGTTTCACATTTATGTTTGAATGGGTTAATGATTAAGTCAAAATGTTCATGCATGCAAAGTTTAGGATGCATGTAGACCTCTAAATTATAATTTTTTCATATATTAAATTCTTGTACATTTATGTAATTTTTTATTTTATTTTCCCTTGCCTAAAACTATTTTTTTAGGCATCATAGACAAGTTTATTATTATGAATGTTCATGATGCCACATTTAAAAAACTCCAAAAATAATCCTTAATTTTTCCCCATTTTTTTTTGGTGCATAAAAAAAAACCCCATGTTAAAATCAATGGATTAAAATTTTAAATTTTAAAGGATTTAATTATATGATTATGAAAAATTATTAATATTTTTTACTTTTTATTTTAATTTTAAACATGGTTTATTAAAAAAATTATTTTGTTATAGATTTATGTTAAAATATTTACAGATTAATCTAAAATTTCATTTAAGGAAAATTGAATGAATTATAGATGATGATAATAATAATGACATCAATAATTTTTTTAATCTTTTCATTTTTTCAATTTTGTAATTTTCTTCAAGATCATCCATAAAAACATTTAGGCATGTATTGGCTACAAGCCATATATGGAGGTACAAATTTGTTGCAATATTTTTATATTTTGGATACAAATCCTATAACCCATTGTATAATTATAAAATTTTATAACATATAAAATGTAAAAATAAATTAAAAATATTTTGTTGATGTTGATGGCCTTTCTTATGTTTGCAAAATGGTGGAAATTCGTCATAAAAAGAAAACTCAGTTACATCATTAATATTTATTTTAAATTTTCAAAAAAATTGGATAAAGGTTATAATGATCTCAAAAATTAAACTTAAAAGTTTTCAAATAAATTTGATGCTGGAATTGTTTATATGTTTAACGTTTGAAAATAGACTATTTGAAAATATGTGCATATTTGTCAACCTTAAATTTGCCCTACATGTTAACAAAATGGATTTATATTATAGTTGGAAAATGGTACTTATATTGGCAAATTGCATTTATTACACAATGATTCACATGTTTCATGTAATTGACATTTGACAATCCTTGATTCACCAATTGTTGCCATAAATCTTTCACAACCCATGTATATAGTAATCATATTATTGAAATGCTTGTAGTTAGTAAATTTATTTTCAACTTAGTTTGTGTAACAATTTAACAATTTACCTATCCCAATTTCACAAGTTGTAGGATTTTAAATATTTTGTTTGTCTTGTGTCCCATTTGGATTTGCTTACAACAATAACATTAATGGTAAAATAAAAACAACAAATGTAGGTTGTAGCAACATATAGGACTACATGGGGTAGTATATCTAAGCTTTTTGACCAAAATGTGTAACATCATAATAAATTAAAATTAAAACTGTAATATGCAACCATACTAAGGTAGTAAGGTTAAGAAAATACCCTAAATGTAAAACTAATAGAACAAGTAAAATGAACAAGATACACTATGAAAAGAATGTTAACAAAGTTTAAACACCATTGAACACAACTTTTGAAAGAATCAATCAACGAGTAGGGGGAAACATGGTAAAATGTACCAAATTGTGATCCTTGCACATTTAGTTATTTATTAATGTAAATTAAATTCAAACATAACATATAATAGGTTGAAAGAGGATTTTTTCACGAAAATATTAAAAAAGTTACAATTTAAATGTTTTTGTATGACAATATTTAAAAACCATGTGTTTAATAATCAATATGATTTTTTAAAAAATGCAATTAATATAGGACAAGAACTTTCAAATGTTGTGTTTGTTTTCATGAAAGTAGGTGCGAAATAAATTCAAACAAATTGATATTATACTTTCTAATTGATGATGCTTCCAAATGTGTTATAAAAACCATATATATATATATGTTTTGTTTAATAAATGCAAAGAAAGTAGGATTCAACAAATATTCAACTTGTTTTTCAAATCAATTTCTTACATGTTTTTATTTTACAATCATTTCCTTTCACTTGGATTTAGATTTTTAAAAGCTTAAGCATAGAGTACAAATGGTTTGGTATTGACATTCACTATATATATGCATTAAAAATTGGTTCAAGAATTATAAATTTTTATTGCAATTTACCATGATTGGCAACTTTGTGGAATTTACAATGGGCCAATTAATATGAATCTATTACATGAAAACAACATAAGAAGTGACACAATAAGAGGTGAGGGGAAAGTTTGTCTTAAACATATGTCATCAATTCATTGTTAATTGAATTAAACCAAATGTAACAATGCTAGTAATGTTTGTAATTAACACACACATAAAATAAGTGAATGAAAGGGAGTTAAATAAAAGAAGTTGAGTGTGGAAAAAACAAAATCCAAGAAAATACATGCAAATCATGTAGGAGGGTAATGCAATACAACATACAATGGGGCAAGAAACAAACAAACATGACAAAACAAGGGGAATTAGAAGAATGTCCAAAACCAACAAGATGAATCGAGACACATGAATAACAAGGTCAACACATGAATAACAAGGTGTGGCAAGACAAAAAGAATAAAATGGTGGTTCATTATAAAATGTTTGAACACAAATAACAACAAAGGGTTGGCATGAAAAAAAAGTCATATTGTGTCCATCTTTCAAACATATTATGCAATAGAATTATCCATAAAATAAGCATGTTAGAGGGTTTCCATCTTAAGTTTGACCGAAATAAGGTGCAAATCGTAGAACAATGGATGAATGAATAATGAAAGAAAATAACAATGAGTCAAACTTAGAAACCCACATAAATTGGTGGTCATTGGAATTTTTTAATTTTGTGTTTTCATGCTTTGTCTTCTTGTTTTCTTGTGTTCTAAGTAGATGAAGGTCTTTAGTTGCATGTGTGGGGTTGACGTTGAAGAGTTTAGAGCTGGTCTTTAGTTGCGTGTGTGGGGTTGACGTTGAAGAGTTTAGAGCTGGTCTTTAGTTGCATGTGTGGGGTTGACGTTGAAGAGTTTAGAGCTGGTCTTTAGTTGCATGTGTGGGGTTGACGTTCAAGAGTTCAGAGCTGGTCTTTAGTTGCATGTGTGGGGTTGACTTTCAACAGTTTAGAGCTGGTCTTTAGTTGCATGTGTGGGGTTGACTTTCAAGAGTTTAGAGCTTGGAGAGTGTTTTGTGGTGGGAAAAAGGCAAAACCATGTGTGTGTGTGTGTGTGTGTTCAATCCTGGTTTTTGTGGAAATTTTGTGTGTTTGAGGACAAAAATGTGTGCGTTTTGCAAATTTTGTATGTGTAAGAATTTTGATGAGGCTAGTTGTTGCGAGAGAGGGGTTGCAAGGTTTTGGGTTGTGGTAGAGAGGGTTTAAGAAGAGAAGGATTTGGGAAGAAAAGGTTGTCATCAGGTGCTGAGTTTTGAATATTGGTCTTGGCTGGGTTACTGCAAGCATAGTTCAAAATTCAGGGGGCCAAGGGTGAGCCCAAAAGGACAGGGTGACTTTCAAAGATAACTCTAGGTTATGAAACTGGGGGAGGGGGGGTGTTTAAATCAAGTTATGGATAGATACTTCAATATCTCCTCCAAGTTCCAAGTTCCAACCCCTCCTCATCTTTAGGTTTTTGGAGGTTAATAATTAGTACGAATTAGGCTTTGATTAATAGTTCTGTTCCATGGGTCATTAAGGTACAAGCACCTAATTTCATGTTACTATGTTTATCAAATGAATGTATCTCCTTTCTGTTTTTATCATTCATTTTGTGTTGTGATGAATGCATAAATGGGATAAAAACACCTTCCATTGGAATGAAAAATAGAGATGAATTATGGGCATTGGGGATGAAATATAGGACTGTGGTCTTTATGTGAAAATCTTATCCTTTTTGTGTTGATGAATGCATAAATGGGATTAAAACACCTTCCATTGTTGATTTTCCTTTACAAATTTTTTTTCCTTAAATAAAATATTTGTTGGGGAAAATTTTCAACATTTCAACAAATAATATAATTATCAGTGTTGAAGCTACCAAGGTACTTGGTATCCACACACAAATAAAGAGAAACACTTTAAGTTACTTGTTGCAAAAATTGCCTCCCAAAAACACAAAATAAAAATTTAAAATTTTATGGTTCATACCCACCCCTAAAAAACTATAAATAATAAATAATAAATAAATTATAGAAGAAAAAAAACCTGAACACTATGGCGGCTGCTGGCGGCTACTGACTGCACGTTCTCTTAGAGAGAGGGTAGGTACCTACGACCTACAACATGTAGGTACCTACAGCAGGCACAATTGAACACGCTTTGTGAATAGAGCGCATGAAATTTTAACCGTGGGGTAAAAATCCTGGTGGGTAGGCCGATGTGAATAGTGAGGGTAATAATTGGAGTGGACAGTCACGGCAGTTTCACTTCACTTGTTTTGTTGTTGTGGTACCTAAGGTAGGTTACTGGAGTCTTGGTTGAGTTAACCTTGGGTGAACCAACACCCACGTTGGTACCATGGTTAAAATCTCAAAATCCATTAGAATTATTTCTAAATATCCCATGCTTACATTAATTCAGGGTATTTGAGTTGGAATCTCACATTTTTGGGGATTAATATGGCCACTAAAGTCTAAGAGGCCTCGCTACAAAAAAGGGGAAAAAAAAAGAAAAAAAGGAAGTGAAGTTACCAAGTAGGTACCAACGTGGGTGCTGGTTCACCCAGGGCCGCTTGAGTTAAACTCGACATTTAACTACGGGTAAGTAAGAGTTAGGGGGGGTGAAAGACATGTTGTTGTCTGGCGGACAAGAGACAGGACCTGGAAGTTAATGTAAGAACATGACAAAGTTCCCCTAACACGAGACATCAATTTGAGGTGATTGAAAGTGACGTGTGGAAACGTCACCTCGGATTTGGATCCATACCAACAGGGTTCGGTCAGTGTTAAGAAAAAAAAAAGAAAACGAAATTTTATTATTATTGTGTAGCTAAAGTGGCAATCATCCACTGGAAGATTTAGCCAAATCTGGCTAGAAACCAGATGTCAAGTGCAAATCTTTAAATTAATTATCAACCATCTAAATTTATGGCTTAAAAAATTGAAAGCTAAGTAAAAAAATTTGGCGATTTATTATTATTATTATTATCATTATTCAGTTCTAACAATTAAAAAGCCTCCAAAATCACTAATTCATATTCGATTTTTTTATTTTTATTGTATTCACTTTTGGGCGAAATTTCGCCAGTTAAAAAAGAAAAGGCTGAGTCAGGGATACCTGTAGAATCTTGATACGTTATCTTAACCATGGTTACGGACACGGGTTGGGACGTCGCAGGTTCCCGGCGGGCGCGTCGCGGTTGCTTCACTTGCTTTTGCTCTCTTTCTGCGCGTTTTATGTCGCGTTATCGTCGTCGTCGTCGTAGTCGTCGTCGTGGTGATGGTTTTGTTTGTTCTTCGCATTTCTCTTCTCTCTCGCTCATCTTCTGCACGCACGTTTGAAGTAAGTTCAGGAGGCTTGCTTATAACTCGGGATATAAGATCTCTGAATCAATTTCTCCGGCTTATCAGCACCTGGTAGGTAATCAATTCTTTTTGGTAGCTAGGAACATTCCTTCAAGCTCGTGAACGTGCGCGGAATTTGGAAGCGGATGATGCAGTTCGTTCTCTCTCTGACCATCATCATGCAGCTGCTGTTGCCACCAGGAGCAGAGAGTTCTATTACTTGTGCTGTGGACGTTGAAGGAGGGAGGAGCTGACGAAAGAAGAAGAAGCAGCAGCAGCAGGAAATAAGGAAGGAGCATCTGGAGTGTTGCGTTGTCATATGGCTGCTGCAAATGAAAGCCGGAGGATCTGCAGGCCGGTACTTTCCCTATCCCTGCCACGCCGTGATCCAGTACCTCAGCCACTGCCACTTCCACCGCCATTTGCAGACAGCAGCAGTGTTAACAGGAATTTCAAGCTTCCCACTACTAGTATTCCAGCAGCACTGCAAGGACGGAAAGAAGAAGTCTGCCTTGATGACCTAGACCTAGACAGCAAGTGCTTGCTAGGAGCTGGCAGCGGAGGCAAAGTCTACAGAGTTGTGCACCGACGGACTGGCCGTATTTATGCCCTCAAGATCATACAGGAGAAGCAATATGAGCTTGCTGTGCGCAGGCAGATAATGAGAGAAATGGAGATTCTGCAGCGGGCCAAATCCCCACATTTGGTTGAATGCTACGGGGTTTTTGATCATGGGGGAGAAGTGTGTTTTGTGCTTGAATTCATGGATGGAGGAACACTTGCAGATGTGCTCAAGTTCCACAGGACAATCAGTGAGACATACCTGGCTCAGGTTACCAAGCAAGTGCTCTTAGGGTTACAGTATCTCCACAAACATAAGATTGTGCACCGGGACATCAAGCCTTCCAATCTGCTCATCAATCGCCGGCACCAGGTCAAGATTGCTGACTTTGGTGTGAGTACGGTGCTTGCACACACTTTTGCTCAATGCAATTCTTTTGTTGGTACCTGTGCATACATGAGTCCCGAGCGTTTTGATCCTGATGGCAATGGCTCTTGTGAATATGGCTACTCTGCTGATATCTGGAGCCTTGGTCTCACACTTTTGGAATGTGCTATTGGTCGTTTTCCATGCTTGCAACCTGGGGAGAAGCCCGACTGGCCAACCCTAATGTGTGCAATTTGTTTGGGAGATCCACCTTCACCACCCCCTGATGCTTCTCCAGAGTTCAAGAACTTCATAGTGCGTTGCTTGCAGAAAGATGCTGTGCGGCGGCCATCAGCAGAGATGTTGTTGACTCATCCCTTTGTCAAGAATAGTGAATTGCAACCATGTTCTGTCTCTACTTTGTTACAAGGCTTAGTGTTATGACTGAAAGGGCTTTCACCCCATGGTCCATCTAATCTCATGCTTCTTCTGTGGTAGATGTATTCCTGGCTCTGTAGTTTGGCTTCTGCTTGAGCGCAGATTTTTAGGGTTGATTGCAGATGTTTGTCATCACAGGGCCTGCCTTTCTTGTCTTGTATCCATATTTCCTGTCTGTGACAAGTTCCATTGTGTTAGTTCCCTTTGTTTACAGCCGCTGCTGCCACTGCTGCAGTTTGAGAAGAAAAGTTAGAGCCTTCGATTGTGGCATTGATCACCTCATACTGCCATCAGGAGCAATGCTAGAGGCCAGCCTTCATGCAGGGGCATCAAGCACAACAAATGCTAGGGTTTTCTTGGGATTCCCCTCCCTGATATCAAGCATTAAACTGTAGAGGAACATGGAAAGGGTGTATATATATTATATGTACAGTCATGAAATTGTGCAAATTTCTTCACAAAATGCAGTTTGCACCCTTTGTTTCCAGGTCCACCAGAAATGCCAGTTTAGAGGAAAAAAATGGTGCGCACCTTAAAGCAATAGGTACTGAAGATGAGCTTGGAGTCTTGTTTCCTGTGATAAATTCTAGTCTTTGTGAACCCCTTAGGTCTATTAATATGGTTGTGTTTTCTCTTCAGTAAAAAGTACAGATATTTGGAATGAGAGGGATGTTGTACAACTGAGAGACCTTGGAATACCTTGGATCTCCCTTCAAAGCTGTAACAGGTGCAGAACAGCCACCATCATTTGTCTTTCCATGTTTTCTTCACATGGCTTTTGGTCACTATTTGAAACTTCTCTTTGCATCTTCTCAGCACATTTTTTTGTCTATGGAATCTCTTGCTCTGAATTGAATGCTGTGTATACAAAAGCAAATGTTGTTAGATTTCATTTTATTAGAAGTTTTCCTCCTGTGATAAGGTCTAGTATACATCTGCTTTTGCTATGGCCATGGATTTCTGTAGTTGTGAAATTTTGGTTCCCCCATGATTCAGATTTTTTTGGATCTGCTGAGCTTTGTTGAAATTGTATGTGTAGTTCAGAATGTCTAGTGGTAGCCTAAGTTAATGGGTCAATTTTTATCTGAAAGTGGTGGAACCCAACACTCGTCCCCAGAATTGAGCGACTAGGTCAAACTCTTTTACAGCGTCTTATACAATGTCCAGTTAGGGTGAAGAGAATGATGCCTGACCACAGTCTTTTTGAGCCCAAGGAACTACAAAACATAGTGATGATTGAACAAAGTTTGCTCAGAGTGTCTTCCTCCAGAATGGTGCTTGTGGGACACTTGTGTGGACATTGTTACATTGCCAAGGCCTATGCCCATTTTGAGTTTTTAATTCCCACTCGCTTCTGTGACTGGATTAGTGGATTTCAGTTGGATTGTGTCCAATCAAAACATGTATCTGGTGTTGCAGTCTCAGTAACATTACCTCATAGTAGACCATTCAGCTTGACTGGAAGCATGAGGCAGATAGACTGTTTTCCTTGAAAGAGATGCTTGAAGGTGAGAATCTCATTGCCAACCCCACAAGAAGAACTATAGACGAATTCCCGTCAAATCTCAATTGAAACATATGAAACTTTGGACACAAATGACATCCCAAAGACAAATATAGTATGCACTTACACATGTAACTTCAATAGCCATGAGAAAGCACATTTTTCTTCATTGGGCAGTGCTTTAGAAAATTGACATTTCACAAACTTTGAGACTAACTAAAATCACACAAGAGATTCCCAAAAAAAGTCACATTTCATGACTTTGGATACTAAGTTGTGCACATAATCACATGATAGATTCCCAAAAAAATGACATTTCATGACTTTGGATGCTAAGTTGTGCACAAAATCACATGATAGATTCCCAAAAAATTGACATTTCATGACTTTGGATACTAAGTTGTGCACATAATCACACAATACATTCCAAAGAAAATTGACATTTCATGACTTTGTAGACTAGTAGCACGCAAAATCACTCAATAGATTTCCAATAGAGTTGACATTGCATGACTTTGGAAACTCAATGTGCACAAAATTACACAATAGACTCCCACCATTTCTCAGAGTGAATGTAAGTCATTTTCCACCTCCAATTTGAATGAATGGATTCAGATCATGAAAACATGTCTGAATTTGGCTCTCAAAGGATGCAGGGTTGATATAAAACTCAGAATTCTGCGAAGGGATTTGAGAGTCAATTTACTTCAACATGCGTTCATATACCTGAAATTTCAAATGCCAAAATTGATACTTTTCTAGTTGATCAGAAAGTGGTTTAAAAAACCTGTCAACCACTCCAAGAATATCCTTGGCTGTGCCTTCACTCTGAGGCACAGGTGAGACCCAATCGCAAATCAGAAATTTCCTAGTGGATTTGGGGGTGCACCTTATATTAGAAAAGAGGAGGCAGAAATTTCTTATTGTACTTGGGGTCCATCTTATTAATGCGAGCTCATAGAAAAGAGGAGGGTTTTTACACCTACACTCCTCAAGTGTGTATCAGCTGTTCTTGCACATATAATCATATATATTAACTCATTGAAGAACATAATTGGGAGGACCTTATTGCAAGAGGAATCCGTGGCGCACACTTATCCTATAATCAAAGAGCAAAATGACTCATGTACACTAGAGTCATGGGTGTAAAGTCACCCTTTCTTTCGACCTTGCTTTGACCCTGTTTCATCCCCAATTTGAGTGTGTCTGTGAGGTGAATTAAATCAGGTACCGTTTGGGTCTCAGTTCAGAAGATTCGCAGGATGATTTTCTGACACTTCTTTGATTGGATGAAGAATATGAGAACCAGTCAAGGCAAATCCAAAACTGGGTATGAAAATCCTCAGTTTAGGTGAAAAAACTAGTTTGGTCCCTAGTATTTTTCATTATGTACTGTTCTCATCCTGACTTTCTCATTTTGTTGATAGCTTCTGTGAAACTGGGGCACCATACAATCATTAAACAGACACCAAGGTCAGATCAAGACAGATGACCTAATCACGAATTGAAGGAGGCTTCTCAATCAAATTTGAGATGATCAAGTAAATATGAGAGTTGCTGTATCTCAATGAATGAGGCACATCTTCAGCCTGCACAATTTGAGTTGCACTCGAAATCCTCAAGTCAGGGGTTCCTCTCCAAAAGTTAGAGCAAAGTAATTAGCCTTGCACTGGGAAGCAAACCATGCCAAACCCACTACTAACTGAAAAAAGAACTAGGTACCAAGTTCTCAGATACTAGCGCCCATACCTTGTCATGACCCAACAATGGGTCACGAAGTAAATTACTTTCTTCCAAATCTATCAAACTTTTGGCCCACTTTCATTTGCACACAGAGAGTAATTGACATCCTGACAACCTTTATGTCCAATAAACTCATATGCTATTGAGACCACCCTGCACCAGTATTCATTCCTCTAACTCCATTCCCTAGTAGGTTTGAATATGAATCAGACCTCAAAGGAGAGCTACCTCCAATTGAGATGGAGGAAATTGGGCAGGTGTAAATTTCAGCTTACACTGAACATGTGATATGCCACACCCATCTTACGACAGAACATCACTCTGTGAAAAATCAGTTTTAGTCCAGTTTTAAAGCAAACTCAGATCTTGATGAATATAAAGCCAATGTGGAACAGTATCCCTTCTTGGTAATAAAGCCATTTCTGAAGCTTTTCCTATAGAATGGTGTCTCAAAATACATATCCAAATAGTGGACGTGCCTTCTCTGATTCAACTGAGTGAATTTCCAGGGAAGGTAAATAATCATTCCACCCAAGAAAGTGCCAGCAAACTCATTGGTCTGATAAAACCAAAAACCAGACCCTTGGTGGTTCAGTGAAGCCTACTTTGCAAACCGAAAATCTCTTTGAACTGGTGCTACTGGTGGCCGCACAACTCCGACCAAGGGCAGGCCTGGTTTTCGTCCTGCCAAAATTCACAGGGAGAAAAACAAGTGTATCATCAGCTGCAAGTAGGAGTTTGGACTAGCCTGCAACAGAACAGACAAAATTGCAAAATAACATATCTATGAAATTGGAGAGAAATCTGCACAACATTACTAGGAAGGTAGCGTGACAATGAGTGCAGTCATAACCTTTTGAGAGTTGCTCACAAAGTATCAGATTCTCCTGAGGTGTCAATCAACTAGAACTAAAGAAGAACAATTGAATACAGTATGCTCTTTCACTCTAGAAGACAGAAAAATGAAGTATGCTACACACCATTGAACAGGTTGCTTGAGTAAAATTGGTGCCGGGGATGCAAGATTGCCTGACGAGCAAGGCTAGAACTTGCATCATCCCCATAACCACTATTAGGTGATCCTCCTCCTCCAATAGCACTACTTTCAAATCCCCAGTGACTCTCAATCTGTGTAGATGGTAAGAGCCCACCTGGAGAGTTGCACATTTTCTCCACCTCAATGGGTGCATGGGACCTTTGAGGAAGAGAAACTGGTGAGTTTGGTAAAGGTTGATGCTCTGGAGACTGTTGGGAAAACTGCTGTTGTTGGTGAAAAGAAAGGTTAGAGCATGCTAAGGGATTAAAGACCTCCAAAGGTGCTTGCCTCTGGCCCACAGGACCAGAGGATGTCCCAAAGTTGGATGACACCTGGAAGCTGTTGAGATGATGAACAGTTTGAATATGAGTCTGAGGCTGGTTCGAAGGATAGATTGGAGGGTGTTGCTCATGCCAGTATTGCAGATGTGCAGCTTGCAGTGGTTGTTGTTGCTGGCCTAATCGGCTGGGAGAGTTTTGATTTGGAGAGAAGGGCCCAAACTTTGCTACCACATTGCTGCGTCCATAACCTGATTTGAAACCCTGAGATGAGCTCTGGAGCTCTGCACCATTTTGGCACTGCACTGTCCTGAGATAGAAAGCAACAGAAAAATGTAATTCCTAACTTGTAAGTCAACCCAGTTGAGATTAGCATCAAAGTTACAAGAAACTCTGATATAACTACAGTTCAGTAAGCCTAGCCCAACCATTGAGTCAGAGGTATGATTGTAGTTTGAGGGCTTGCTCACAACACTGCAAAAACACCTGACTGAAAAATGAAAGTACCTTGCAACATTGTGGCTGCTGGTTACTCCACCTTGTAAAAGGGGTTGTGGATTGTTCCCCATCAATGAACCAGGACCAAGGCCACTGCCTGGACCAGAGAAGTGGGTTCTGGATCCAGGGCCAGGTCCTAACCGTGCACCCCCACTACCCATCACTCCATCTGGGGGCCCCATTCCTGTAATGGAGCTCCCAAACCCAGAATCTAACAATGAATCGTCCTCCAGAAGATGCTCATCTCTGCCTCCAACCATGAACCACAGCAGTAGTACATGAATATTTGTTCCATTATCTCTTTCTTGCTAAAATCTTCCAGCAATTGTCATACTCTTAAATTTCCACTTCAAGTTTTATCTTTTGCAAGCACAATGCAATGCCTCCCTTGTGCATATGCTGCTTTGAGACCTCAACTCATTCCAAATGGAAGGATCAACATACACCTAATTGGAGGACCAGCTGATAGTTCTTTCCAGAAATTCAGGGCCTTCCTCAATAGTTTACTTCAGCAACCTACCTTCTAAAAATAGAATATATGATTTATCATGCCAGGACTGGAGGATTTTCAGCACACCCTGGCACCATCATGTGATGCTAAAAGCAAGCACTAAGCTTTTAAAAAAGACAGCTAGAATTTCCTTGCCTGAAATCTGCATCCCAATCAACAGGCCCAGCAGCAAGAGTTTCTGAATCACCCCCATCCACTGAACTATCGGAGGAAGCCAAAAATGAGCCCCAAGATTGATGATGGATTGTCCCAGCATTGCCACTGTTTCTTGTTGGCTGCCACTGAGGAACCATTCGAACCCCACCTTGAGCATGTGAGAAACTATTGCCACTTCCAAGCTCCATAATCCCACTAGCATTACTCTGCTGGAGTCTTGCAGCATGGACACTCTCATGAGGGGATGAGCTAGCCCCACCTAAAGGGGCAAGAAGGGGGAATGCCCCACGACGTTTGTTATACTGCCCCACTGCAGCAGCCTCCCGAACAGCATGGGCAGGTGAGGTGGGCCCATGTCGATTTGGTGAGCCCTGTGAAGGGGAGCCAGGGGACCACAAACTTGATCCTCCTGATGACTGGAATGCTGACCCTGGTGATGTCTGGTATAGGTTACCTGAAGAAGAGCATGGAAGAATTTTACAAAAAATCCAATCTGCAGACATCCTGAAGAACCAGTAATCAAGCAACTCTGCAAGAGGCATTGTCAACATAGACCATGATCCTCCTATACAGAAACACAACAAGCCTCAGCCACCTCAATATGTACACTATGACAAGCCTGTAGAGAATGTACAACTGTACACTCAACCAACAAAAAAGAACCTGTGAGCAAGCAAAATGAAGTCCAAAAGTACCTGAAGAAGTTTGATATTGGGACCCTGGAGAAGCAGCATACTGAGAACCTGGAGATGCCTGGAAGTGAGGAGGACCTGGTGCTGAAAACTGATGAGATGGGCTACCACCTAATGACAAGGGACGGCCTCCTCCTGATGGACTCATGCCAAGCTGAGTATGTCCAAGACCTTGACCCAGTCCTTGCATATGTGGAGCACATAACCGCCTCGCATCTGGGGATCCTCCAAGCAAGGACATTTGTCCATTCAGTGCTTTTGGGTAACTCACTGACATCCCTGTGCCATCACCATAGCTTCCAAAGCTGCTGCCAAGGGCACAATTTTCCCCATAGCTGCCAAAACTACTGCCATGACTGCTTGCTAATGAGTATGGTGTTGCATGAAGTTGTGGGCTACTGTTGAAGGGTCCATATAAGGTCAAGTTTCCAACCTGCAGGGTTAATCAATTCATCTTAAAAAAGACCAACAGATCAAGGATCTTCAGGGGAGTCAAGCCCTAAATATCAAGTTGGTCTCCAAAGGGCTTGATATTGTTCTTGGTGCAATAGACACTAGCAATTCTCTGCTCTCATGGCATTGGCAGCATCAACCCTCCATCCAGAAGAAAACATTACAGCCAACACATGTTAATGAGATAGCAGAGGCAACTCAATAATTTAACACTTTGGAGTGCTAAAGCTACGTCATTCCAGCATAAATCAAAACAAACACAAGAAGAATGACTTCAGTCTATAACCTGTGTGAGTGTTAGAACATATAAGATTTATCACCTTCATGATGACATGAGAGCTAACAGAATGGGTTTATTTCTCAAATGCTGAAAACCCTGAAAACTTCCAAGACATCTGAGGCAACACAACAAGCATAGACACTACAGTTGCAGACATTGAAACCTAAAGATCTCTTATGCAAGGTTGGCACAATAAATCCCAATACTATCAGACCATCAAAATCCAAAAAAATAGAACTAAAACCTGACAATGGCATTCCTTAATCAATCTGGTCCACATAATCACAATTTTAAGAATTAGTAAGAACACCCTCAGGTAACAAGAACAAAGAAGGGGAAGATTGATATGTTGCAAAAGAGACTGACCTTAGGGTGGCCTCTCACCCTCCATGGCTCACCCATAAGGACTTTGTTGTAGAAGTCCTGCCTCTAATGCTATGTAACAGTAGGTTCTAAGATGACCCATCATCATAGAAAGACTAGAAGCCACTAGGTCTCAAGTCTCAGGCTAATGGACTGGAAGGTGAAACCCTAGAAGGAACATTGAATGTACTCTCGGAATACCCAATGATTAGAAACTCCAATTATTTGACTCTTCCAGTACAAATTTTAATCAAACTGTGTTTCCATATACACAACATGACCAGCCACAGAGAGACATGTCCAAGGCAACCAAATCCAACTGAAGTATGGTTTAGAAAACAAGGTGCATCAAGACCTTTGGAGGAACTATCCAGAATACAAGAGAATACCAATCCAAACATGGGTTCCATGCTTTCAGCACTGCATATGTGAGTCAAATCTATTTGTCCAAACCCACAAACTATGACCACCAGCCTCCAGGCTGCCAAATGCCCTTAACCCCTATCTATGCAGAATCCTGTAGGAGAAGATTTTAAAAAGCCAAAGTTCAATCAGAATGACATACATTCAATTGAAGTACAGAGCAGAGTCCAGTCAGCTTAACAAGTAGTTGAGTCATTTCAAAAGCACAATCAAGAATGAAGTTGCTTACTTGGGGAGAAAGACATGCACCAAACCAGTGACCTGATCCAACCCTGTGCTCCATGACCAATCTATCACCTGCAGGCTGCAAAAGTAGTATAACAAGTCTGTTAACAACAGCAAAGAAAGGACACCAAAAAAGCCCATTTCATGTCCACCTCCATCTATGGTCTAAAACACCAACGTTTAGTGTTTAGGGTTTAAAAGTGACAACATCTCCATACATCCAATTTAAGTCAACCTCAAGAGAATTGAAAGATTACCCAACAATAAGGCTCTAGAGATTTCAAACCTGACATAACATCATGTAATCTGTGGATTTGAGTCCAAGACAGCTGCTGCTTATGTCAACACTCTTAAAGCTGGAGCAGCCACTAAGCAGGTGATGTTCAAGCAGCATATTCCTTACAACTGTAGTTCCAAAAATTTGAGTCCTGAACTTGAATGAGAAACAAAAAGGTCATGACAAAACTTGGGCACTTACAGTGTGAGGTCTTTCAGGCAGAGGCTTGAAAGGACCGTCAAAGGGCTCACCGGTGAGGAAAGGATGTTGAGCAGCCTGTCAATTAGCAAGAAGTCATTAAAGACTAGTTAGTGTCCAGCCAAGCCTTACTTCCACCATTTGGCAGATGTATTTCTTGGATGGCAAATACCAGCCTTGGAAAAACACCCAAAGACTTGAGCAAATGGAGCAACAGCAATGATAAATACAATAACATCTAAGGACACAAATTCAAGATGACACTCAATACAACAACACTATGAAGGTGAACCCTTTATACCTGGGTTGGAGTCCATCGCTTGTTTGGATCACATTCGACGAGACCTCTAAGGAAATCAGCAAAGACCTTCCGAGTATCCAATTCTGCATAAATATCAACACCTTCAGCTCTAACTGAGAAGGCAAAAAAAATCCTAAATCTTGCCCTCAGTACTGAACCCAGCTCAATTTAACTATTGCAAGAGACTTTTGTCATCCAAACAACAAAGTGATCAGGTTGAGGACTCTTGACAAAACTGTCACAAGGGTAATTTCATGATACTTTTGACATTCAACACAGTCAACCACTTGAGCCAAGTTACCAGTTCCCATTCTGTGTGATCATGCATGTGAAACTTGACCTAGAGAAGTTTTATGGAGTACCAACCAACCATCTGGGTATTGCAGAAATACATCATAAGGAGAGGATCCAGACCTTTTCTCTTTTCCACTAAGGACATTTGCTTCAGAGGGTAGTCCATGATCATCTCTTCAATTGTCCCTGCAAAGTAGCGCTTTCCCACAACTGGCTTCTGCCCTTCTCTCTGCAAGTCAAGAGGAGAACTTTGCTTTATTGAAAGCATGAACTTGTGAGACATAAAGGAAACAAAAGAAAGAGATGGGGGTAAATATTGAAGAAGCTCACAGCCTCGTTTTCGTCAGGTGTAAGGAGTTCAAAGGCTGACGGTTGTCCATTTGTGAAGTCATGAGCGGAATATGGCGCTGCACTTGTCAATCTGTAATACTTTTTTGTGTACTTGGCATTCCGTAGTATGTAGTCAGGTGGTTGACTCCTGGACAGATCATGCACAGGAAACCCAGGTTCTTAGACTTCTGACCAACAACCCACAAGTACAACAATGACATCAGATGGGACTGACAAGGATTCTGACAAACCTGTTACATCACAGTTCCATAAGTATCCTAGGTTAGCATGGAAACATGACTCATCAAACCAGCTTTCTTCACTCAACAGAGCTCCATTTGATCCTTCACTAGGACTATTCCTCTGTTTGAGCATCATCATTTCTAAGTTTGTTGATCTCGAAAAGGACCTCAAAAAGGAGGATCCCCCAGAAAGGGTACTTAGGTCAAGAAAGCATGGAACAAACCTGAGTTTCTCTTTGATGAACAGGAGAAGGTCATATGAACATCGTGCAGGGAACAATGGCAAACCCAGAAAAAGCTCTGCTGCCACACATCCCAGTGACCACATATCGATGGCTGTTGTGTATCTGTACTAAAAGTTAAGGGCAGTTGAGATTCCTCCTCTGTACTAGTCATTGACAGTGATAACACATGAGAAAAAATACCAAAGGAAACATAGCTATAAACAAATGTCTCCAAGATGTTGGAGTGAGGATACGTATGCCCAAGTAGAACTTCTGGTGATCGATAGAACCGGCTCTGGATACCAAGGAGCAAACCTGATTAGTACAAAGACAGAAGAAAGAGAAGGATGAAAAAATCTACCAAAACTCCCAAGGGCTCCATTGTCACAGGAAATTCCACTTTTCAAAAAAAAAAACACTGCTTAACATAAGAAAGAGGTTTTAAAAGAAAAAAACCTGAATGTATGTGTAGACTGTGTTATGCTCCATGCATGCTGATCCAAAGTCTATCAGCTTTATGTTTGCAGACTGATTGCTAAAACACCCATGGACAACAGGCACAAACATTCGCAATAACCAACAACATTCATAGCAACCATTTTCAAGTCCTTTGTTTAGCTTCCAACATTTGTCTTTGACACTCTGTTTTAGGTGCATGAGAGTTACATTCTAGAGGTGAGGAAGCAATAACAAAGAAGGCACTTTTTTCTGTTGCAGTTTCCACTTGCCACCCAGAAAGGTTCAATATTCTAGGGGGGCAACCGATTTGGCAATTGATTCACAAGCTGATCCACAAATTTCCTGCAACAACTCGCAGTACCCATGATACTACAGGTTGGCATCCTCACTTTTCATAGACTAATGAATTTGAAATAGTAAAGTAGAGGGTGAATGTGGAGACCCAAAGCTTAAATCCCACATGTTGTGTACACCCTGAACTATTAATAATAAGCTCCGGAAAACAGGGAGAGTCGCCTGGCCACTGAAGTCATACCTTGTCAGTAGGATGTTTTCTGGCTTCAGATCACAGTGTATCACACGGGCATCATGTAAAAGAGTGAGAGCCTTCAACAACTGGAATACAAAATTGTGTAAGAGTTATACTACAAAACAGCAGGGAGTGTTGCCCCACAGACCAGCTAAAGTCCTCATTCTCTGATATGAGAACAACAAAATCACAATTTCATTGTGAATAGTCAAGAGTTGCTTAGCAGTTGCTAAATGCACCCATCAGTCCAGCAGAACTTCAGATGCCACCTCCAACACAACAGACTCTGCTCTGTAATGAAAGATCTCACTAAAACCATGCATCCAAGGCAGCCAGTTGAAAATTATTCAAGGCACTGTTCATTCCCAAAGCTAAGTCGAGCATTAAAACAAAAGAAACTCCAAAAGTCCTGCAACTTGTTTTCACCTGTTTCAAGAAGATCTGGACCAGGTTTAAGGAAATGCCCTTCAACTGATTCCTCTGCAGCAGCTCAAATCTGAAATTGAACAATGATAATATGCACATTTTGTAAGCCATCACAAATCAAAACTGTTAGTTGATCATCCCAACTCTTAAGCAAAGAGAGAGTGGGATGTTCCAAAGCTACAGTGGTTCACATCTCCTGGACCCATCTCTCTTTACTCCCACCCCAAGACACAATTTCAAATGCTCCAAACATCAGGTTGGTCTTGGCACTTCCTTTCCTCCAACCCTCCCAACCAAATTAGCAATTGCATCACAAACCCAATCACCATATTTCAAGAAACATGAAGCACAGGTACGCAACCAGTTTCCAGGACATAAGGTATCTGGACAGAAAGAAGCACAAAAGCTCAAATGTATGGCTAACAAGCAAAATGCTCTTCAAGAGAACCTGACATAAGCAGCAATTCTGAAAGTGAGGACTACAGTATTGTCATGCAAAGTGACAAACAATTAGGAGCAACAACATGATGAGAATGAGACGCTAATTCACTGATGAAGATAAATCTAATGTCATGCAAACACATTACTATCAAGAGATTGCATGTTTGACTCAGACCTGCCCATGGTAAGACCAAGAATGAAACTTACAAATTATTGCCCAACAGTTCAAAGACAATGCACAGGTGCCCTTGAAAGCTGAAGTGATCATAGCTCCGAACAACATGATGTTCATCCTTTGGATCATGGTTCTGGTTGAGCTGAAGTAATCAGGTACACAGAGTCAGACAACCAGCAGTTTCTTGCTATTTCTCCCCACCTCCTCATCATATTGTGTGTAATAGTAAGTGGTGTTACTAAACTGGGATTGATTTAAATAAGATCACCTAAAGAGCAATGCTTCAAGACTATTGATAGGCACTAAATTATATCCTTGGGCACCTCCTCCAGTGATGAAGACATTGCAAAAAAGCAGTTTACTTGAACTTGCCAATCACCTGCAGTACTTGCAGCATGGACCGTATGTTGCCCTCAAGGCATATATACCTTGTCACTTTAGGGTTTTCCTAGCCAGTGATGACTGAATGGTTGCTGTCCCACAGACTTGGTATTGCAAAGAACCAGAAAAGAAGGGACCTGTGCGCAAAAAGCTTGCCATTGGCATCTGCCCTGTTGCTTCACTATTGAAGACATACATCCTCTTGGAATAATCAGCTATTTAGATCCCAAGAATTCTGTGCCATATGGCCTCAACACATGAAAACTGGCCAAGATGAAGAGATTGGCCATAGGAGGAGGAGTTGTACCACATGAAGAATGCCAATCTCAACTTTGGCTTGTGTGTAGTACGCCAGCTGATTCTTTATGATTTTCACAGCTACATTTGTGTTTGTCTCAGTTGTATGGCACCTTGCCACTTGTCCAAAAGTTCCCTGACCAACTAACTCCTTCACAACATATCTGCATGCAAACCAGTAACACCCATCAAGTTTATCCAAATGAAATTACTTACAAGAAAGAGTTCAGCCTTGTCTTTCTGCAAAACCTGCACCAGTTTTGAAAGCAATAGTCAGCACCTAACAAAAGAAGATAGAGCTATGAATTTGCCAAAATATAAGGTCAAAATCCTAGCAGACACTCAAGAAGCTCTCTCATCACAGAAAACACCCATCCCACATTCTCAAGCACTTCTAGTTGGAAAACATCTCATGCATCCCTCTTGCCTGCTGAGGCTCCAGAGAAGGACTACCTTCGAGTGCCATTCTCATTGACCAGGACACAACCATAGTAGAGAATGAGATCATGGTTTCCATTGTCACAGCCATTGTTGAACTCTGGTACAGATGGATTGGTCAGGTAGCGCTTAGGGTTTAACTTTTCCGAGTGTCGAAAGCTTGGGTTGCAGAGTTGGTATGTCTCCACAATGTCCTTAGTCACCCTCACTGGCAACTGCACCCATAATAACAACCCCAGGAAATACAAGAGCTTGGAATAAATCGTGCAATTTTGTTTAATTAAAAATTTTATTTCGGCAGGCTTTCGGGGAATCTGAGCTGAAAAAATGAAAGGCACATACTTTCAAATGGACCGTAGCAGCAGTCTTCCATTCTTGAAAACCAACAATGGGTAGTTCTGCTGGACACTGCACAAACAAAATGTGTGTGCACTGTCAACTCCAGCCTCCTCTACTCCATCAATGCACAGCATTATCAGAGAGTTTTCTACAGGTGTGATGATTTCAGCAAAGCTTGTCTCCTCCGCATATGAAGCTCAACGGAATCATCATCAGATGGCATCAGATGATGCCATGAAGCAAATGGAGCGTGGCAGATAGCCAGCCAGCCAACATGCATGCATGCATCAAGAAAGCCTACAATGAGGTTCAATCCAAGGTTTCCTCTGGATGTCTTCCTCCACCATCCAGTCATGATCTTCTGATAAATGGAGCCTCAATGTAAGGGTGCCACAGGAAAGAGATGCAGATTACAGCTCTCGCTGTTGTCACCTGCTAAGGCTATAGTCAAAGTGCAAGCCGTCGTTTATTTGTGCAGCAGATCGACACCCTGCAACATTTAAAGATCTTGCCGGAAGTCGAGGTGAAGTGGGGTTCAGGAATCTGACGCTTTCGGACATTGGACGAGGAGAATTGCAAATGCTACCAGGTAGTCAGACACATTCCAGTTTCCAAAGGCTAAACTTCCGTGCGTGCATCCTTGAAGCTTTCAAAAGAAAAACGGAATGGAACCAGCAGAGGAATTGAGGGCAGACAGAAGGAAGGTCCACTTCGGAAAAGGAGAAGAAGTGTGTGGGTTTGCCAAAGGTTTTTTTGACACATTCAAGAATGCTAAAACCCTAATTGGAACCCTGATTCAAAGAGGAGAAATGCAAGGGTATTGCAATGGGTACGTACAGGTCGCGAGACTTGAATGCGAAGAGTTTTTGGTAGACCTAATCCTCCTCCCCTGCCACCCGGGTGCTTCTTCTTCACCTCCTTAACGACAACAACTCCATTCCAAGGCTTGAACGAAAGAGACCGCGGAAACCAATGGGAGTGCGGAATAGGAAACATTCCCCTACGATGCGGATGCAACGCGCTTGTCTCCTCATCATCATCCTCACTGCCAGAATCACCGTCGTCAGAAGGCGATCGGATACGCTGCTCCTCATGATGTTCCTCTTTCCTGGAGGCTGACATTCTCGACACCACCAGAAGAGCTCAATCTTAATCGCTCACAAACCCAATTCTCAAAATTGCTCACAGAATTCTCAGAGACTCGAAACCTTCTCTTTCTTCTTCTGCTTCTTCGTCAAGCATACCCAAGAATCCAGAACTCCCCGTTCGCCGGCCACCCCCCATGTTCTCTCCCACTCTCCAGCAAACACGACACCAAACACGCCACCAAAAGCTTGAGATACAAGTCTCTGAACATTGGGTCTGTCGGTAGTTTCCCCCCCCTCCCCCACCCCCTCTTTTCCGTCTCGAGTTTCCTTCCACGGCGCCACCTCTGGCCGTTGTCATCGCCTTGCTACTCCCGCGCGCGCTTTTCCGGTTTCGCCATCTCTTGTGTCGCCATCTTCGCTCTCAACCCTAATGGACGCACGCACACTACGCACCATCGCCAGTCTCGCACACGCCTACGCGCACCCGCCCGGCGTCCGCCATGCTCGCACGCACGGAACGGGTGCCACGAGTAGTCCGGGCCCACACGCCAGCCCCGTTCGCCACACGTCCGCCACCCGTCCGTCCACGGATCGCAATCCAACCCGTCAATCTGATCGGGTAGTAGTACCGTTCCTTTTTTATTATTATTAATATTTTTTGTTTGTAGCCAAATTTGTCATTAATTTGACATAAATTAATTTGGGAAAATTTGGGATTTTTTTTCCCAAGTGTGAATTTGACTAATTGGGCTAATAATTTTTTGGAAAATTTTAAAGGATTTTCAATATCACAAAGTGGAACAAAAGAAAGAAAGAAAAAATGATGATTGTACCTTATTAATACCTATATTAGCTAGCCTTTGTTTTGATGTGAAATTTCGCCAAAAAGAAATAATAATAATAATAATAATATATTCTTTTTAAAATTACAAAAATCACCAAATTTTGTAAAACATTCTGCCACATTTGGGTTTTAATTTTAATTTCATGGAATTTTTAAACTATTTCAACAAGTTCTAAAACATGTTGTCATTTAATGTTAGTCCCTTTAACGGATGCTAGCCAATGATGCAACATCATAAAATTAAAAAATATATCATTAATATTAAGTGTGAATTACTACATAAAGCTTCAATTGCATCTAATGTTAAGTGAATGCTAAGTCAATGTTAGGAAAGACAAGTTTCTTTTTGGTGCATTCATACCATGAATGATACCTAACATCAAATGCTTGGTGGAATCTTACATAGCACACAATGTTAAATACATGTTAATTTAATATGAATTGAAAAAATAATAATCATATATATTTTAAAATTAAAACACAATGTTAAGTAACAACCCATGAAATGGGGATTTAAATAAATATTAAGTTGACATAAATGTTTTCTCATGATTCTCTTAGGTTTTGTTCTCATGTCTCTCATTATTCTCCCACTTACACATTTAGTAGCATTCAATGTGATGGTGTGAATCTATTATGAAAAAGATAAGTTTTTTAAAATTTAAAAACCTTAATTTAAATTAACACTAGTTTGAGTGTGAATGAAAAATGAAAGAACTAAAAGGTCAATGTTAGGTAAAATGTAAGAAATAACCTTATAACTCAATGGTAACTTATTGCAACCCCCTCTTATAACCTTAGGCACCTTGGGGTAGCTAATCTTGAAAACTTGAAATCCTCGCAACATATGCAAATCCACAAATTTTCATGATTGTTTCTAATTTTTGTAGACATGGTGGTATTCATGGTGGTCATGGACATGAATAATTGTTTTGCTTACATTAACTCACAACACAACTATACGCATGTTCAAATGGTTGGGCAAATTTTATTTCCAACCCTTGAGCAAAAATCCTTTGTTGGGTGCTTCTTTTGCAACACAACAAAAACTACAAGGATCGAAAACATTTTGGTCACAAAGAGAAGACAGTAGGACGAAAGAAATCAATCGATTCATGTATGATTCACTTGCTTGTGAACATGTTAGCCTTGATTTTCATCAATGTGCAACTAGAGAAAGAATTTGGAACTTTCAAAACCAAGTTGTTGTATTTCATTTCAAGGTTAGGGGGGAAGCTTGATTTCTCCTGTCTTCCTCAAGAATGAGATCAACATCAATGCTTTAGGAATTTTGTTTAGTTTTCACAATGATCTATTTCCACGAAATCAAATTTGTTAACAAACAAACAAGTTTGCTTCAAGAACAAAAATAACAACAAAAACAAAACCCAAACTTGCAAAAGGAATGAACATTGTTGACAAGAAAATAAAAACAAGCTCATTATCACAAACATTGTTGAAGAAAAGATGGAAAGAAGCATGTGAGTGTCATTGAGGAGAAGATGATCCAATTCAAAGGGTGATAGTTTAATGATGATGAAAAATATGTTATGACCCTTTGATTTTAAGTATGAACAAAAGTTTGGAAAGTTTACCCACCTTCAATGGAGTGTTCTTTGTACCATCCCATGTATGGCTGAAAAAAGAAAAGTAAGTTATGATGTTATGTTAGGGTTAACCAAAGTGATTCTATCCTTAGGTCTCCATCATCAATGTTAATATAAAAATTTGAACTAAGATTATTTTCAAATGTGATTAATTCTTAACTAACACTTAAGTTAGTGTTACTTAACATAACATAGATGATATTTTGCTTTATGATGTTATTTAGATATTAGGATACTTAAATATCATAAGCCTAAACACTTTGATGTAATTGCAACTTTTTATATGTGTAGGTACCCAATGGTGCATTCACACCTAGTGTTAAGTCAGTGATAAGTGAAAATCTAGGTGGAATCTTAGGTGGCACCCAATGCTTAAATGGGTGATTGTTTAACATTAAGTGAATGTTAACTTAACATAAAAATCTTCATGGTAAATAGGTTTAGGTCCTAAATGGCTAGCTTGGTGTTAGGGGACTTAATAGTAGAGTCCTTAACACCAAGTGTGAATGCACCTTAATTATGCATATGTACCTAAATTAGTGTTCAAGATTGGAAGGGGTTGTTGTGAACTCTTAGTTTTTCTTCACTTTGAAAATTCTAGAAAGGATTTTTAAAAATGAGGAATTCCAAGTTGCCTTGCTTTGATAACATCCAAAATTCATAATCCACTTCCAATTTCATGCATGCAAGCTTGACTCTACACATTTAAACCAATGCAAAATGTTTGGTAAAAATATTCATTTATTTCAATAATGTTAGAAATAAGAAGCAAATGAATAAAAAATAAAACTACCATTTGGACATAAAGAGCTAGGACTGGGTACATCACAAGCAAATGGCATATTAAAAACGTCTTCTTGTGGTCTACACAAGACAATATTCTACGATCGAGTTGCAAGTGTGAACATAGTATGAAATGTGAAACCCTACAACATCAAGGTTTGTGATGGCAGATTACATCATTTGCTTGACCACATTATATGATATAATCTTCCGGTGAGAATCATACACTTAGAGTGGTGACCAATGTCTTTTGTGAACATGAATTTCTTAAAGATTTGTTGAATCAGCCGCCCCAGCCCTTAATGTCACGGAATGGTCTTTGCCCTTGCCCATTATGTCGGGTGTGTGCCAAGCTCACCCTAACAAGCTCACTTGGTGCCTTACCCAATATAATAACAAAGCTTGACCATTCCCTCTCATTTACAAACCACATGGGGAAGTGAGAGATGGAGGGGGGGGGGAGTGAGGTTTAAGTTACATTTGAGTCAATTAAGCTTTGAGTTAGTACTTTAAGCTTTTTAGTTGTTGCACAATATTTTTGCACAAGACTTGCATGCAAAGAAGGGGAGAACCTTGGTCACAATGACACGGTGTGAAAGTATACGTGTTACGTTCATTATCCAAATTTTGTTCTCAAGACACATACAAGTAGTGTGGACTCTTTTGGGTTGGGGTTGGGGGGTGCTTTCCTATCAAAGGTTTGGTTCTTCTTTGATAAAGAGAGAGATCATTTGATCTCGGTTTTGACACTTAAAAAAAAAAAATTGTGGAGGTTTTTCTCTCTATGTCAAGTTTGGGTCTGATTTTTTCAAAAATTTAAACCCTATAATTCCAATTTTGGCACATTTGTTCATAATAAGAACCTTTGGGCCTGATTTTAAATTTGGGTCACATTACATGTACACTCCCCGAATGCTAAAGAATATATACAAAGTTTTACAAACAAATTAAACCTTAGGTTTGTATAGATACAAAATTTTACAACTAATTAGTTTAATTTTTAATTTCCTACTCACCTACAAAGTTCAACATGCTTGGCAACTAATTAGTTAATTTTTAATTTCCTACTCTAGATTAAAATTTTAGAAATACACCTATCACAAGGCATCATAGGAACATAAGGTTCTTATAATACCTACTCCCCGGGGCCAAAGGGATTTTACACCATTATGTGTATAACTAGGCAAAATTTCTATGCCATTCTTTAGAAGGGAAGGCTGCCTCTTTAGGAGCATGAAGCGGCTTATACCTATGATGATACTAGGTGTAAGGTCCTTTGTGCTTCTAAATTATAGGCATAAGATCCCTTCCCTTTTGTAATGAGAGAAATTCATGGGATTTAAGGTGCCCTCCAAAATACACTAAATTTTTTTTATTGTGTGGCTAGTGTTGTTCAAATTCTAGAAGTATTTTTGAGAAGTAGAAACAAATCAGCATGCCACATGGCAATGTTATATGATGCCACATGGTGTTCCAATTTATAAGCTTGCATTTTGGACTTTTCAGGCCTACTTGAAAATAGAATATTTCTGAATATTGAAAAATATTCTTTATTTTCCTTCACAAAACTTTGTTCTTTGAAAAGAGTTATTTTTGAAAATTAAAATTTTATCATTTCAACTAGGGTAGGGGTTTTTTTTAATCTAATTGTGTAAGGTAGGTGGGTTGCCAATCATCACAAGAGGACTTAAACCAAGTTTCACTAGAGGTCAAAGACAAGAGTATAATTTTTTATTCTTTATTTTCCTTCATAATTTATTTGTTTTTGGAGAGAGTTTTTTTAATTAAAATTTCTACATTTCAAGTAAGATTTTTTTTATTTTTTTTCGATTTTATGAGGTAGGTGGACCAACGACCATCCACAAAAGCTTAGCCAATTTTGACTAGAGGTTAGAGATAAGAGTAATTTTTTCCCCCAAACTTTGCTATATATTGGCAACATACAAGAATCTATGCTCTATATGGCGAGTTCCAATTTTCTTTTTCCTTGAAATATGGCAATTTTGATGCTTTTGACCAAAAACATTCCTTGGGACACAAGCCATAGCCCCTTTGTTTTGGTCACCAAGTGACGAGAACTCACCACCAAAAAAAAAAAGAAAAAAAAGAAGAAGAATTTTCAACAAGTAATATAGCTGGTGTTGAAGCTGCCAAGGCATCACAATATGTCTCTCCAAGTCCATATTTATTAGTTATATAGTTATGTATCTTTCTTTCTTTATAGGAAGAATATTGTCTAGTTATATCCTCCAATTACCATAGTACCTTGGCTTTGATACTAATTATACTATTTGTAAACATGTTGAAATTTTCACACACACATGCACATATCTATATATTCCAAAGAACAAATTTTTGTAAAGGAAAATGAAAATTCTTTTGAAATATTAAAAAAAAATTATTATTCAACTTGCAATCTTCAAAATTAATTAATTGTCCAAGAGACGTGGTGAAGCTGCCCCTATACTAGAGTTAATTGAATTAGTCAAAGCCACAGGCAATTTAGAACTTAGAAGCAAATCCCTTGGGCATCAATTGCCTTATCTTTGGGAGGAATACATGCATGCAACTCACAATCCTCAACTTGAGGTGGAATGGGGGTTTATGTATGGGGTAAGTTTTTTTGTTTTTTTGGAATTAATTAATAAAAGCTTTAGGGTTTGATTCTATTTTTTTAATTAATTAATTAAAAATTAGGGTTTGATTACATGAATATGGTGGTGGAACAAAAGAGCGTGAGATTCAAGAGACAATGTAGTGCTAGGTGTACACCCTCAAATAGAGACATTCAACCCACCCAAAAAAAAAAAAAAACCTTCCCTCTCCCCATCCCCCTTCCAACCACCCAAAATTCTTGAATGTCCAAACATATGGTACCTAACCCTAACTACCTTTGCCTCATGTTAAACCAACATTCCTAATAAAACATATGGGTTGAGGTGGAGGATAAACCCATTGTGTTTGAACCAAAACCCAAAAAAGAAATAAAGACAAAGACCAAACTGAAATGATTCCCTTGCTCAAAAGTTAGGTCAAAGATTTGTAAACTCATTATTGTGTTTGAACCAAACCCTAATAAAAGATGGAGACCAAAGTGAGAGATTCCATTTGCTCAAAAATTAGGTCAAACAGTTGTATTCCCCATTGTTGAGTTTGAAACCAAACCCCAAAGAAATATGGAAACCAAACTAAACTATTCTTGCTCAACATTTGGTTTGAACACTTTGTGTCTATGAACACAACCCAATGATGAGATCTCTTGGCAACAATGGCAATGTACATATGGTGATTGAATCCAGGGACCACAACTTCAATCATTCAATAATCATTCTGAAACACCAATACGAAAAAAAAAAGAAAGAAAAAGGGAGGCAACCTTCACTCCATGACACGACTTCTCATTGGTTGCATGGAAATTCTATTCCTAGTATTGGCTGCCACTATTTTTGGCCTGGACTCTTAGCCCTTCCTAAGAACACCCTACCTATTGTGCTTTTGCCTTTCATTTCATGTATGGCCAAGAAATATACCTAATAATGTGGACCTAGAATTTTATTTTCCCTGACATTGGGCCCCCCAAAAATTGTAAAAGAGAACTTATGGGATGTTTTTGGAAGCATAGTAAAAAAACTACTAGTATTATTTTATTGTGGGTACCTCCTATCTCAATATTTAACCAAAAATATAAACAATAGGATTAAAGATTTCTACTTCATATGTGGTTTATAGCCAAATTTGGCTAAACCTTCCTAGTGATAATCACCAATTTTTTTACAACTTCCTAATATTGATTGCCACAACGATTGTAAACAATTTTAATACCAAAAAAACATTGGGCATTAAACATCAACAACTAATTAAATGGACCTCAATTTCAATATAAAAGTACACATGCCCATTGATAATGCCCAACAAGGAATTGTTTTCTCAAAAAAAATGATTATATGTGAATTATGATAATTGTTTAAACTATATTACTAGGTATGACTAGGTCCAAAATAAAAGATTGTGATGTAGTGTTTGAGATTTCCTTTATCTCCTTTGAGTCACTCAAGGTTCAAATATTTTATAGTCATATTTTCTTCTCAAATGGTTTTCATATGGGAAAGAAAGACGATGGACCTTCTATGGCCAAGTCGATACTAGATGCTCCTCTGTGGCCAAGTTGGTCCTCATTAGGCAACTTGGTCAAGGAATGGTTGGGGGAGTATTGGTTATCTTCCCCAAGCAACTTGGCATTAAAATGGGGCCAAGTGGTCTAAGGAAGGTAATTTGTGCCCTAAAACAGTAATGGTGCTAGTGGAAGGTGCAGCTGCAAAATTTAATATCATTGTTAAAATATGCAAGTATAGAGGGCTTCATGAAGAGCATCGTTTTATTGTGATGGTCATGCAGGTGCATGATAAATTCAAATGCGATATGGATTATTTCATCAATGAATGTGCTCCTCTTTTTCACAATAGATGATTGGGAGGTCATTTATTTTTGTCTTTTTGTTTTTGAAGCAGCATGTTAATATTGATTTTCAGCATGTTTTAGCCTCTATTATAAATAAAAAGATTGTGTTGACAAGTGATGTTTGTTTTAGACGTCCCATTATTATTAAATCTTACAATTTTCATGCAAATGACATTAAAAGGGGCTCTGAGTGAAATAGTTTCCTACCACGAAAAGGACTAACTCCCTTTTTTTTGGTTCTTATAGGTCATGCGTCCTTTTGCTTTCCTTTTTTGTTTCCCCTACGATGGTTCTGGCCATCAATCTTTTATTGAATTTTTATGATTTTCAAAAAAAATTACAAGCCTTTAAATTTATGAATGGTCTACGTTAAAAAAATACCAATTTTTTATTTACAACATAATGCAAATCTAAGGTCTGATCATTAACCCCCAAGATGAAAGAGGGTGTGAGAGCCAAAATAAAACAAGCTCCCAAGCCAAGCTCATTGTCATTTCAAGTTCTACAAACCAAGTAAAGAAGGTGATTAACATAGTTTGAAATCAAAAGGGTGCACATATAAATCATAGATTAACTCAAATTCCACCCAAAGAAAAACATCATGACCCAAACTTGATAGGACTTAAAGAAACACCATTTTTCTCTCTATAATATATTTTGCAACTTTTCATGAAGGTTATAATAAAAGGATTTTTATTTTATTTTTGGCAACTCATAAGTGGGAGTTTCAAAATTGTCAAGTTATGAATTTTTTTATTTTTTAAGTTTTAATTTTTAAAATTAGAAAAACCTTTAAAAATTTGTCATAACATTTGAAAGAGCTTTCTAATGACATATCAAGCTATTCAATTAGAATTAATTTGGCCCCTTTGTCAAATGGTTAAATGGTTGAACCTTTCAAATGACCATAATTTATGTTTCATGTATGTAGTTTGAAAATATGACCCCACTTTAATTATCTATTATTCAAGGCCTTTCCAATGGTTTTTTAAAAAAAAAATTGATCAAGGTTTGGTCCTACTTCAAAAAATGATATTTTCAAATTGCTAACTCCCAAAATGAAAATTTATTTGGATATGCTAAATCTTATTCCTTTGTGAAAGTGTGTTCAAGTCATGTAATGACTCATCATTTCTCCTAATTTGATTACCTTTTCTCATCCCAAGCTTTGTTATGAGCTTAAAAGCTTAAAGTTATGATTGCAACAACTATCCTCAATCAACATCAGTTCACGTTCCTCAAGAAACATTACATTCCTTGAGCAATAAAGACTAATGTTCCATAATCATTTCTAATTGGGTAATGTGTTGTTGAATGCATTGTTGCCTAGTCAAGGAATAATTATGTCACTAAGGTTTGAGTTTTTATCTCTTCCCTAGGAAAAGTTTCATAACAATTAATGATTTTTATTTTTCTTGAAAATTTGAAAATTTTCATAATGAATGAAGAGTTGAGAACTTGCTTTCAAAGGTTGCACAATGGATGAATAATTACATGATGGATTACATATTAACAAAAATTATTGTGATTGGAACGTTGCAACATGGATGAATTTTTTTTAAAAAAATCAATGGATGTATGATTGTATGATGGATAAAATTCTGGGAAGGAAAATTAAAGAGAAATACCAAATTTAGGGATTAAAAATGAAAAGTGAAACTATGGCGACACATTCATCCATTGTGCAAGCTTCAAATATTTCAAGGCATTGCAACTTCCTTGGATGTTATCCCCAAGGAAGTTTAGTTAAATTTGTGGGGGGGGAGGGGGGGGGGGGGAAAATGACCCCAATTCCCCTTCTTTGTGGGGGAACTTGGCTAAAATAAAATAAGTAAAATATCATGTATAATTAAAGCAGTTATCATAACTTGATTATGATCAATTTTTTCGAAAAAAACACTTCCAATTCGATTCTTGTCATACAAGAGCATCAAGACTAGTATCACATTTAATTCACTATTGTTGTCTGATGCTTGATAATTACCAATTGGTCTAGTATATAAGCTTACACCTGGTATCAACAATGATGTCAACATTGGTAGCAAGGACCTTACTAGGCTGGTATGACTTGAGATAATACGAACCTTGTACAAATTTGATTGTTGGTTTCAATTGGGTCTTGGACCCAAAAAGTAAGATGAAGTTTATATGATATGAATTTTTAAAGAGTATCCACTACCAAGACCAAGCCCATATGTTCAAAAGTTGATACCGAGGTAATGTGAGGTGTAAGTAGTAGGGTTTACAAGATAGGTTACCAAGGTGGACTCATTGTGATTCATCCACAACCAAGTTAGAACAATTTTCAATGGGTGGTTTGATTTATCCAAAACTATGTTATAATGGATTTCCGATGGATGGTAACAATGGTGGGTGTTGGGTTTAATGTTTGGATAAACCCTAAATTCACTACCCTAAACCCTGATGAACTCAACCCCAAAGATCAACTTAATTTTGGTGAAATTCATTTTCTCTTTGAATCTTTTCTAAATGCTACATATGGAAGGAAGATTGTATGTTTCTTTTTGGGGGGGGGAATTATGCAAAGTCTCAATGAAGTCTGTAAATCATGAAACAATCAAATGCACCCATTTACAAATAAAATGAATAGGTAGACTTTGAATGCACCTTGCAAACTAATCAATGGGTAGTGGTTTGCTTTTGTAAATTAATTGTAGGATCCCAATAACATGGGTTAAGAGTTGTGTGAATCGTTATGTGACAAAATTCACAAATGTTTGATTTTTGTTTACTTTTGTAAGATTTAATATTCTCATAATTTTTATTTTTTATGTTTGAACATGAAGAAAAATCATTAAGAGTACATATACTTACATGAGGTCGTTCAAGGCAGTCTTCATAGAGAATATCAAAATGGGTTGTATGCCAAAAATTGGGTAATGGATTTGGTCAATGGCATTTGAAAGTGCAAAATCCTTATTTATCATTCAATGAAAAAGAAGATAATTAAAAATGGATATAAAAAAGAAGATTAAATAAATAAATAAATAATCCACCCCCAAAAAAACAAAAAAAACTGACAAATTTGAGGCCCATACCCTGAGGGTGTATGCCATAAAATTTGTGGAGATCCATGTGTGGTAGTGGGGCCTTCCCCAGCGCAAAGTACTCGAAGCTCTTTTGCATGTCTATCTGCATGCAAAAGGCGTAGCGGGGAGGTCTGCATGCGTACAGCAGAAGCTCTCCCTTCAATTAATCGATGATTGCAAATTCCATGTGGGGTGGTGCTTTCAAATATAAAGGGGAAAAACTTCGAGTACGTTACCTTATACAAAAGGTTCATATTGCGTTGTTTGTTTGAATGACAAATTCAAGGACTTGGTGTAACAATAGCTATAAGGCACTAGGGAGCCAGGCTCATTAGGAGGTTGAATTGGCCAAACCCTACCCACTCCCTAATGTTAACAATTTGTTTTTCCTATTTTCAAAAGAAAATCATCAAGTTAAGCCAATTAGGTCTACAAAATCAGCACAATGTAGACCAAGTCAGCATATATATATATATATATAATTGACCAAGTCAGCAACAATTATTTAAATAATACTCACTCACTAAGGCCATTCTTAAAAACAAATTTAAGGCACCAATTTGAGCAACCTCATTGGTCGCAATCTTTTTTTTCCCATACCTTAGCGCAAGCCTATTTCATAGACCTTATTTATTAGTTGTGTATATTTTTTACACTAGGTTATACTAAAATCCTTGTTTGTATAATATTAAGGGTTAAAGTACAAAAGGTTCTTTAAACCCCATTTTAACCCAGGGTTGAAGAACCTTTTGTATACATTAGCAACTGGGGAAGGCTTGGCCTCTCACAAGCCTTCCATTATCCTTTTGACTCACCAAAATGGCTGTATTCCAGTTGATCAGCTCATGCATAACCCATTTCGTCGCAAAAGCATGAAATGGAGCAACATTACTCACAATGCATGTGAGAATCTAAACACAATATCCTTGCCTACCAAGGCAAGGTCAACAAACAAGACCTCCCCCAAGTCCAAATGGATGTGGAAACTATGAATTGTTAATGGGATCTAAAGGTGTGCAACAACACTCGGCCATGAAGATCTCATCATACTCAATCATTGAACCAAGAGGACTCCAAAACTTATTCTAGAGAGGTTGTAAGTTAAAAGTGTTCAAAGTCCAAACTTGGCATTGATGGAAATTGTGGAGAGGAATGGATTTGGTGGGTACCTACTCTCCAACCAAGTTGTACATAGTATGTACCATTTTGTACCCCAAGATCTATTGAGGGTTTTGAGTAGGTGGTTAGCTTATTATAGGAACTTTTGTCAATAGGGAAAATCCACATTGGACTCCATAGATGACTATAGTGGAAAAATGTGTGTACCCATTAGATCACAGTTACATTTGAGTGGGTCTACTATAGTTTTAATTTGTCCAATGTGTACATGGTGACATAAATTTTGGGTTGCTGAAAACCCATTTCAAAAACTTCCAAGGTGCCCAAGATCTAATGCCCATTGCTTGCAAAATGGTAGTGGTGCACTTTTGTGCAAATTTTTTTTTAAAAATTTAATTTAAAAACAAATAAAGGGCCAAGATGAAAATGAAAGTGAAAATTTGCAACCAATAAATTGTTTTCCATACATATGCAATACATATCATTCATACACCTAAATTGACTCCCGCAAATTGGTCACAAATGTTATGTTGTTTGACAATTGAATGTCCTACATAAATAGGGTGGGAAAAACACCATATATGTTGTAATGTATGTTGCTTTATTGGATTGTTCAATTGACATTTTAAAACATAGGACCTCTAGACCCTTGAACCTCTTTTCAGGCATTTACAATTTGAGTTTTTGATGAGCATGATCAAGGTACATAATTGGGCAAACATTTCATCAATCTTATTATCATTTTTAAGGACTCGTGAAAAAGGTTAATATAGAATTGGTTATTGATGCAAATATTGTGAAATCATCATGATGGGGGTTCCAAGAAATACTTGGTCCTCATTGGAACAAAACACTTCATTAATTTTGAGCCATGAAATGTAATTCTCAGATGCATGAGCTAGTGTGGATTAGTTGACATTAGAAGAGGTCAATGCAAGGAAACAAAATTGCAAGACAGATTTAGTTTCTGTATTTAATTTACCTCTTTTGTAATAAACATCACAAAAGTATGCGTGTAAATTGTGCTAAAATTGATAGCTGGGAATACAAAGTATGATAGAAAACAAAATGAAGGCTTGGTAGAGTTTACAAATTTTATTAAAAGCCGATCAGGGATAGAAAACGCTCCACACCAAATGGACATTCACCATGAAAATAAGATGTTTCAGCCTCCTGTATTCCACCTCAACACTCCAGGCAAACCATAGTTTACAAACATGTCAGTCCTGAGTTTTCATCGCATTTGCAGAAGCAATAAGAAGACTTGGTCATGATGTTTGCTAGCAATTGAGAGATGTAGTCAATGAAAAAGAAGTCAATAATATCCTCATTTAAGCTGTGCAACAAGCTTGCAAGTGAGGAGGTACACTTCAAAATCTAAGATTACCTCCTCATTAACATCCTTGATTGATCAACTGTGTGTCAAAAAGCCCTTAAAACTATATATACTAGAAGATTACCTCCTCATTAAGTACAATACTCCGACAATCATTTGCAACTCTCTAAAACAGTTATTGAAAATTACAGCTAGAGTGTCTGGCCTTCATCCTTACCATACTTGATCAGTCACTTGTGTGAAAGAAAAATCCCTAAGCGGTGTTAGTCTAACTCCTCCATTTCGATTCTCAATTGGCTACAACTCATCACCACCATTGTTGTCAATCCCAAACAAAAGCCCACTCATCTCTGATGCCAGCAATTGCCCTGCTTTGCCAATGTCATAGACCATAAGCGCTAGTCGGCTTCCCACCCAGCTCCCAATTTGGCCACCCACAAGATAGCCCACTCGACCCATCCTCTTCTCTCCCTGAAGTCATAATAAGTAATAACCACAACCCAAAAAAAGTCACTGAAGTCTGTATGATCACTAGATGATATAGTTCAAGAGAACCATTTCCTTTGGGGAGCTTACAGGGAATGAAGAGGATTTTTTTCTTTTTCAGGGGGTTCTGTTTTTTTGTGGCCTATGTGGTAATAGAAACACTTGTCTTCTTACAAATATGTAAGAATTGTGTTTGCAACCAAGTAAAAAAGAAAAAACTAAAGCAAGAAAGAAAGAAAAAAGTACCTCCAAGGCCCCCAACCAAGTTCCACAGAGAGTTCCAGAGGCTCGCATTGAAGCTTCGAGAAAGGAGCCCCCATAATACAGCACCTCAAAAGTGTCCCAAACAGCAGCAAACAAGGGCCCTGAAATTCTCCGAGCTTGGCGTGACTTCTCCTTTCCAGCTGCTTGAGCTAGTTTTTGAGACTGTCTCTCAGCTTCCTTTCTTGCCATCCCTTGGGCGAGCGCTGACTGCAGAGCACTGTCATAGGCTTTGTGTTTTGCTTGCTCAACTATTCCTGCCCGAAAACTGTTGGTATACAGTTTAGCTGCTTCTTTTGTCAGACATGCGATTGACCCAACATTTAGGTCAAAACAATCCCACACTGAAAACTTCCCTGTCTTGGAAGCAGATTGGTCCCCTACATACTGCCGGGCTTGCATTGCTGCACCATAACTTGCACCCAACCAGTACTTCTTCATAAGTCTGCAAGGGCTAAACTGTGGCTGGACAAATACGACCAATTCTTTTGCAGGATTATGTGGAGCTTGCAGCCTCATGACTGCACTGAGCTTCAACAATCAATATCCTTATATTCTACGAGATTGTAGAGAAATCTGCATGACAGCAATATGAAAATAACTTGACAATGAGTGTGATCGTAACCTTATGAGGATAAGTCACAATGTGTCAGACCTTCACTGCGTCATGCATAGCAGTGATGAGCTGCAATGGCTATTACCTACTGACTTCATCAGTTTCCAACAGTGCACATAGATAAGTATAATAATTTATCAGCCTCAAACTTTGGGCATGCATTTACCATTATACAAAATCTAAGTCCTGCATTTCTGTTGGATGTCCAGAAGCAACAGGAAGACTCAGACAAAAAGACAGAACAAAAAGGAGAGGGGAATCACGTAGAGATGCAAAAACATGAGAGAAAGACAAAAGGAGGTACTTGAATGCTAAAACCCCAAAGGAGAAACCATAGATTTGGTCAAAGTCTGGACAAATTTGAGAAAGCAACCAAGGGTGAAAAACAGAAAAGAAGGTGTGCAGGAAACTGGACAGTGATTGAATTACATCACAACAAAGCATTCCAAAAGGAAAAGAGCAAGCTCATGACTTCATTGCCATAACAAAAACACACAGGCAAAGGGGATTAAGAGAGAAGAGAACCATAAACCCTAAACCCATTCATAAAAGCATAAAAGAAGTTGGGGACAGGAAATTGCTCACAGAAAAGATGCAAAACAAGAAAGCCAACACAGAGGAACTTTGCATTCCTCCTTGATGGTTGTGGGATGGCCATCTCCTTCACTCCTATTTTCTTCTGCAAAGCAGCACACAAAGCTCCTCATAACTAGTTGAATCAACAACTCTCCTGATGACAGACATCCCAGCTCTGAATTGAATACCAAAAGGAGGGTTTAGGATTCAGGGAACTTAGCAAACTAGTAATTTACAGGTTTTGCTACAGGTTTCTGTGAAGGACCATCTCTTTTGTGCACTTGGACAACTAAAACACAAACTGCACAAAGCTTGGAGTAGAAAGAAAGAATGAATTCCCAAGCAGCAACAATATAGGCAATTTCCAGCGTTGATTGACCACATAAAGCAAAATTGGTGTTTCAAAGAAAGACTAAGTCCCCAATTGAGCTCAGGGGGGGCTTGCTTGCTTGCTTGCTCGCTTGCTTATTCAAGATGTGCAAAGAATGTGCTGTTGCCAAGTAGCATTTTTGTCTTTCCACAAGATCAAGAGCAAGTCAAGAATATCATCATCACAAGATGTGCAAAATATGCTCCTGCCCAAGAAGTACTCGTGTTTCCAAAAGATCAAGAGCAAGCCAGAACATCTGTTTCTGCATCCATAGCAACAACAAGATGAACACAAAGCCAGAAGGATATCTGTTTCGTAGATTAGCACCTTCTTCTAAGAATGCAAAGAAAAGAAAACCCAAAACCACAAACAGAGAGAGAGAGAGAGAGAGAGAGAGAGAGAGAGAGAGAATTCTGAGCTCCCAAATTGCTTGATGAACCTGACAAAAACAAAACTTGATGAATCTTTACTTACCCAGCAAAAAAACAAACAAATGGCTGCACCTCTCCTCAAATCATGTAAAGCAAGTCGTGTTCAGATTTCAAATCTGGCGGCAAATTTGCCCACATTCTCTAAAAAACCCTAAACCCACATTTCAATCTACCTATTTATCAATTTCCATTCTTGTGTTCATTCATTATTGAGGAAAAGAATTTTTTTGGGAAAAAGTTTTGGTTTTGCTTGCTAGGCTAGCTCATTTGCTTGGGGTGAGCATAAAGCCAAGCCTTTTGTGGATTGTGGATCCAATCAATCTATTGTTTTGGAATTGTGAGTTAGAAATTATGATTTTGAAATTTTTTTCTTTTTCTTTTTTTTTTTTTTAGTTGTGGGTTAGAACTTATAATTTTCAAGAATGAGCTTGCATTTTTTTCATTTGAAGTTGTGACGTAGGAGTTATGATTTTTGAAAGCGGGTTTGTATTTTTTATTTGGAGTTGTGTGAGCTTACAGCTATGATCAAAAGAAGGTTTAAGAAAGTTAAAAACCAAATTGGCAATTTGACTCCAAATCATTAAATATTAAATTTAAGTTAATCATGGTCATTGTAGATTATGCATATATCACTTTTATTGGTTTTGATTCACTAGACCTAACCCACTATGTTTCATGTGAAATGAGGAAAAGTTCCGTTGAACCAACTGGAGTGCAAAGAAATTTTCAAAGAACTTTTTGTATCTCAAATATGGTTGCATAAGGTGAAGATCCATTCCCAATCAAGGGCCAATCTTTTATGAAAACATTTCAATGGTTTTATTTTTTGTTTGTTGTGGTCAACACAACAATGTTGCAATTTGAGGTTTCTTTATGTTGGGCCCAACCTTTTGTATCACCTTCATGTCAATGAAAACTATCTCAAGCACATAACACCCAAGTAAAACCTTAAAATGCATTCAAGGTTGCCATTGATACCAAGAAATTAGAGTATGGGAATTGTTTCCAAATTATTGTTCTAATGGTGTGGCAATATCCCTTATGATGTAAAATGTAAACTATGAGTAGTAGGTCAACCTTAGCCATTGTTTACCAAGTGTATTTCACTCTTAATGGGTTCAAAAACTCTATTATACCACGAATGGGAAACATTTATTAACTTGATCAAAAACATGTTCTTTTGTCCTTATCACGACAAATCATTGTCATCTTCACCACTCCTTGGAAATTTTACAATTATTTTCAGCTTTATTGAAAACTCCAAGAAAATGAAAAAATATATGACCTACATATGTTCATTATCGAGTTTAATTATGTGTTTGGTTTTCTCATAATTTGATTAAAAATCCCAAATTGCATGATTGTTAGAAAATACAAATGTTCCATGCTAGCAATTTACATATAGGTCATCAAATGTTGAATCAATATGAATTCTAAGAATATCCTCTTGACATACAAATAAAAGTTTGACACGATAACATAATGTTTGCATTGAACTCAAATAAAGTGCAAAGCTGGAATATTAAAACAAGAATGTGAAAAAATCATATAAACCACAAATTACATGTTATGGTGGATTCAAACACATATGTAACTAAATGGATTTTTCACCCACTTGGAATTACTATCATCTAAGCATGGAGTGTTTAAATCTTGAAAAGTGTTAAAAGATTAAAACCTTTCACCCTACAAACAAAAAAACAAAAGTATGAAGAATGAAGTCATATTTTTCCTTGTCATTAATAAATGGAAGAAAATTTGCAAATTGTAAGTCTAAAAAGCACAAGTTTAACAGTGACAAACTTTTAGAAAATCAAACAAAAATGTTTAGAACTTACATAAAGAAGTTGAAGAATCAATGACTCAACAAAAAGTCCCTAAACTTTGGTTAATGATGTCAAGCTTGTACAACAATAGGCATGTCATAAACAATTTTTTAACATGCAATGTTTTCACATAAATGATCATTACCCATTTCACTTGAACAACATATAATATACCAATCCTACTAATAAACCAAACTATAATAATGGTTTCCTCATTTGTAATCCCATCTACTTTTATTTCTTGAAATTTTTTGTTGTTTTGGGTTGAAGGTTTAGGATTTTAAAACTTTGTATAGGTACTAGCACAAGGCATAATCATAATGAAAAAGAAAAGGAAAACATAACAATGGCGATTATCACACAAGAAATCATCTATGAGGAAACTTCTCTCCAATGCATTCAAAATTTGGAATGCATTGACAAGGAAAAAATAATAATATGAACATACCTTTAGCAAAAACATTGCCATGTAGATTGGTAAACAAGTACCTAACATGTTATACAAAATTTACAAAACAAAAAAAAAAAATTAATGGTAAAAGTTAGATTAATTTACTATTGACCAAGAAAAATTCATAATACAAAAATTGGATATGCACACAAATAACTTCAACAATGGGACAAATGTGAAGAAAAATTACAACATCAGATCACATGCATGAGCAACTAGCCATAACACATGGGTCATTGCCAAAAGTGTTGCCACAACCCCACTCTTGTCTTTCTATTAAGTTCAATTATCATTATCGTCATATGAATTTGAAGCATATGATGTTATGTGATAATTTGTACAATAAGATTGTAGGGGGAAAATTTCAGATTTGCAATGGGTAAAATCAAAATGGAAAGAAAAAACTTGTGATGATTATGATGGCTACATCTTCATGGATGATTATCATTTTTTTACATCTTCCACTGAATGATCATCACTTTAATTATAAAGAAAATTTCCTAAAATGAACATTGGTCATGATGAATGCATAATTTTGAATTATACTATCCAAAATCACCAAGGTATTGGGAATTAAAGCAATAGTGAATCAATGCATAATTATAATCAAAAGGCCATCATGAATCTTTAATGATGAACTAATATTTTTAGACCACAATGCAATGATAAATACAAATATGTGAAATAAATATTCATATATTACAAGGTGGGTAAGTATTCAAAAGTAGGGTTTTATGGAAACAAAGGCATGTCTTTCAAAATGTCATTTGAAGTAGGATTACGATTTTAGAAAGTCTCGTTATGATGGACGTACCTTTTGAATCCACATATAAATGTTGTATTCATGATAGAAACAATGTTATCATTTCAAACATGTATTCTTTTTTTTTCTTTTTTTTGGGAGTTCATTCATGTTTTTAAGTATGATTATTATTAAAGCCTAATATGACCTACAAATTTACAAATTTGATTATGATAAAGTATGGCCACACTTGGTGTTTAAAGTTTGTAACCAACATAACCCTAACTCAAACAAAGTGTCATGAATCATGATTTCAATATTCTTAACATTGCAAATTACCATCAATTTCCTAAACATTGTTTCATAAATTAAAAAGCCATGATGAATCTTTACTAATGAATTAAGCATTTGTAGACCACAATACCATTATAAATGTGAATACATGAAGTCAACATTCATAGATCATGACATAGGTAAGGCCCAAAGAATAGGGTTTTTTGGAAACAAATGCCCATGTTTCAAGATGTCATTTGATGATAGGACCACAATTAAAAGTCTTGTTTCAATGGACTTAACTTTTTGAGTGCACATATCATTTTTTTATGCATGATGAAAACAATGTTGTTATTTCAAAAAAATCATTATGGATTTTTTTTTTTTTTGAAATTCATTGTTAAGCGCAAAATTACCACATTGAACAACTCAAGCTTCGGTCATTCTTCATTTTTTAGAGAAGATCCAAGAAAATGTTGTGAATGATAATTCTTCAAACTTTCACTTCTCCTTTTAGTAACCCTTCATTGATGAAGAATCTAGGTTTAGTCTATTGGGGTCTATAGGGATGGTTATGATGAGAGATTTAGGAGGTTACCTAGGTTTGTTTATGGTTTATTCCTACCTACCTCTTTCTCACCTTTTGCCTACGGTCCCTTTTATTACCATTCTCTAGACAACAAATAAGACAACACGATTATACCAACTCTACTTAATCCCAACCAACCACTATGAGCAATGGTGATTTACTAAGTTAGTTTTTTGTCCCATTTTTACTACCCTAATCAACCAACATTAACCCCACTGCATCTTCTTGCTATCTTTTCACCTCCTATCCTTATAACCTCTTCCATCATTACTTTACCAAATAACAACCTTTACTTCAATTGGGAACCTTCATACATTGGAATTACTTCTATTATCCATTTTTCAAAACCACAATGCCACATTCAAGATTAACATGTTCAACCCATTCACATTGATAAATTGTCGAAGTTCTTTATGTTTTAATCAAATACACGAAGTCTTTATTATTATTTTAAAATATCTCCTTAGAATTATCATCCTATCATCAAAAACCCCCTTCCCTTATTATTGCATCAGTTATACTTTAAATATGCAAAAAACACACAACCACCACAACGTCCCTTCTTCACCCCCTTTCCTAGTCCAATTCCTTCACAAACCCTAAAACAATGTATACCTCTTCCAAGTCATCTACATTCCTTTTTTGTACCTCCTCCTCACCTTCCCCCAATCATTTGCATTCCCCTTTTATACCTCCCCCTTGGTTTCCCCCATTCTTGAACTCCCCTTGCTCATTATTTTTTCCTTCCTCTTACCTCCAAAGGCCTTTCTAATTGAAAACAATCCTTGAATAGCCACCACCACCGCCCTTGCCTCCCACTCATACCTCCACCTCCTCTTCTCATGTATCTTTCCTTAAGTTTGCCCTAAAAGCTTCATTCTTCATGAGAAAGTAACCACCTCCCACTTGCTTGTTGATGATATAATTAATCACCCCCAAGTCTCCCCAAGTCTTCACACCATGCTCCTACCCCACCCAAAACTCATGAATATTTCAACATCTTCATATCAAAATGAGAAATCAATAAGGAGTTAACCAATAAGCCCCAACCTCCTATGACAACTTAACCCCTTAATCTAGACTTAAGAAGAATTTATAGAAAATAATTTTCTCCAACTATCCCCCCTTACCCAATAGATCAACCACTATAAGGCATGATAAGATGACCTTTTATCCTTTCTAGGCTAAATAACCCACTCCTTCACATCCTATCCAGGCCACCATTCCTTAGAATTTAAGATAGTTAGGACTTTATTTTAACCCCTTTTAAATCACAATCTCCTTCCTTTCCCCCAAAACTTTTGTCCTTTTCAACCTACTTTTTATCTCACCTAAACCCTCCCCACTAGCAACAATCCCACAAAATGCCACAAAATGGGGTTAGGCTAATTTCTACCCAACATTCATCCAATTTTTTAAATATGATTTTTATTAAAGCCTATTGTAGCATGATAATTAAAAAATTGTTAAATCAATATTTTTACTTGCACAAAATGTCTAATCTTAAAAAATGGGTTACATGTAAATGAAATATTGATTTTAAAAAGGCAATTCAACTCAATGGAACCCTAAAAAATACTTATGTATTATCAAATTATAAATGCTATAATCATAATACATCAAATTTTTAATATGAAATAAGTTTGAACACCATTTTGACCTAGTTAGTTTCAAACATACTTTTAACCTACTTTTATGATATCAAAATTGTTCAAACTTTGTATCCAACTTCTTATCAACTAAATGTAAGGCTCTATGGTTTTAAATTTTTACTTCAAAATAATTTGAATTTACTTTCTTGTGTCCATATAAAAAATTGTTCCATTTTTTAATTGGACTTTGGGTGGACTACTGTTTTTGTCTACTTTACCTTGCTAATACCCTTTGAAATTTACCTTTGCTATTAAGAGCAAAGCAATGATTTTGTTGTGGCTTGTAAATGTTGCCTTTTGCAAGGGGGGTAACCCAACACCACTTGGACCATCAATTATTGCCCCTACTTGAAGCAACTCATACACAATGTGAAAGTCTCCTCACAAAGCTACAATGTTAAGCATGGTGCATCCTTGTTCATCTTTTACATCCACATTTGTACCCTAGTTTATAACCTTATGAACTGCCTTTTAAACACCTTTGGCAACCAAAAGTCTTAAGATTTCACCCCCAACAAAGATGACATGCAATTGTCCATCAATGAAAACATGTTTCTTTTTGGTGGAAAACCATTCCTTAAAGGTGGAAGTCAAAGACGTGTCTCCTAGAATAATCATAGTTTTCACAAGGAGCTTGTCATCAAAGAGCGTAGACTCTTCTAGAACTTTAGATTGTGGGTGCATTGTGATTACATGAAAATTGGCATCATAGGTGTTGGCACCAAATTCATGTTTTTTATTAAAAGGAGACCTGACCTCATGTATAACAAAGGTTACATTAGAAAGTTAAACACCTTTCTTCATTGTTTAGAGTCCAAAATAATTATTTTTCATTTTCAATTTAAATACTTGGGCTAAATGGTTTTCTTCAATTCATTAGAACATATCCACATCCACAACAATTGCAAAGTAGCACAAAAGAATGAACAAACATCATGTGCATAAGAAATAATGGAAAGAATTAGCTACAAACCAAAAGACCAATGACAACCAAAACATGCATAATCTAAAACTCTTGTGTGAACAAATATTTAGGTGTTAATCCCCTTCAAAAAATGGTGTTCATTTGACAACCACACATAATAATGGAAACAAGGTTACCCACCAATTACATTATGAACTGGATGTGCCTATCACAAAATGGCCACAAGTCCCAAGTCTTTAATTTAACCTCCCCTTTATGACCATTCACAAAAATGTTGTCACACTTCATACCACAATGTATGATTGGTGGATCGTGATTATGTAGGTAAAGGAGCCCACATGAAATCTAGTTTGACCAATTCTTAATTGCCTTGATACTCTTAGCCTTTCTTACTTTCCTTCCTTCACTAGTTTCTTATCAACCTTGGTCTTCATGGGGATTTTCTCAACCTAAGATTTCCCTCCTTTCTATTCAACATCAATTATTTTCAGTGCCATTACCTCTACTATATTTGATGTCCTATAAACACAAATAGATGTGATTTATATTTTTTTCTATGAGAAGTGCATGTGACAGGAAAGCCATAAGGTGTCATGTCTTTTATGAAAAACTACCATGACTTTCTAGTCCAAATTTGTTTGTGCAAAACAATTTTTAAATGCATGCTTTAATGTGTTTTGCCAAAAAAAGCTCTAAAGATCAATATAAATAAAGAATGTTTACATGTTTTTATGCCATTTTGACTTCAATTACTAGAACATGATTTCGAATCCAATGTTGACAAGGATGCAAAGATTAAAAACAAACATTAATTAAGTTGTGAAGACATGATTTATCATGACTGACTACTTCCATGTCAATTTGAAAATAAATCTGCGCAAAATGGGTCATTATAAGGGAAATACTTAGGCATGTTGACAGAGTAATAATACTAGACAAAATCCCAACAAATATTTTTTGTACTATCAAAATGTACTAGGTCGATAGGTCCATATAAATTGAGGTTATTATGTCAATAGGATAGATAGATTGTCATAATTGCATAATGATATGACACAAAGTAGTTACAACTACTTCTTGTAACTATTAGAGGGCATGTCAAATCTAAAGTAAATCTGTCACATGAGATTCTGTGAATGCTTGTCTTTTGAATATAAACATCGAGGCTTGTTTGGAGTGAAAAGATTACTTTGTGAATGGAATGTGGGGACATTTTTCTAATGGAGCTTGAACATTTATTTTAATTTTGGTGTACTGATTTTGATTTCCTATTAATTGAATAGCATAATAAATTATAATTCTAAATAATTTAAGGAAATTCTCTAGCAATATAGTTGTCCTAATTAATATTTTTACTTGGTATTTATATTAATGGAGTAAAAAAAGAATCTAGGGTGGTGCAGGAATGTATTTAACATTTGGCGACCACAATGGGATATTTTAATTCATTGTTGTTGGAGAAAATAGAAGAAATAGGTTATGTAATCCTTTTTTATGCAATACAATTAATGGCAAATGAAAAAGGGAAAGTTGAATTAGACGAGTTAAATTTAGGATTTTGCTAATTCATGTACTTTATATAATTCTACCTTGTGGATTTACAAAATTGTTAGAAGTTTATAAAGTTAATAAAGAAGAAAATAAAACAAATAAAATGATTGTTATGGGTGCTGAACATGTCATAACTTTTCCTAATTTGTTCACTTATTATGAACAAGATATGGCTAAATCTATTATTTTATTTGATTATTACAACAACGTATACCAGGGATGGTTCAAGAAATGGTAGATCATGACGACTATTAAAAGAGGAAGCTGTGAATGGTTAAAAGAAACTATAACAATTAATGAAGGAAAAGAAAGATAAAGACTTCACAATAAATATGGTTGGAATTTTCTAAATTACTTATATACACCAAGAAGGTTTCTAGAATTTGATACATGGGGAAACTTTGTTGATAAATTTAAAACATTACTTGAAAATGTTCAAGAATTGATAATAAAAAAATTACATGGGGGAACTAAAGTCTGGTGCATATAGCTAAAAATATTAATAATTGACATTGCATGATTATCGAAATATAGGAGATGGCTACCAATAATGGTATGTTTACTAACTAATTCCAATTAAGAAAGTTGTAACAATCTATCATATTATCAATTTCATGATAGAATAGAGTTTACAAAACCAAATATTAATGTTTTGGTAGAGAAATGGATACCATGCAATTTATTATGGACTCCTAGATTTTTAGGGTTTGAATACGCAATGAAATTAAGAGGGAATGAAGAGTATTTTCCAAAAGAAATTGAATCAAAAAAATTTTGGCCTACAATGATTATTCCAGATCCATATAAGAAATATTGAAAAAATTAAAGAAAGAGAACATGTTAGCAATAAGGAAATAGGAATTTTTAAGAACCCATGACAGATAAAAGTAGGGAAATACAAGAGCAAAATAGACTAAGAGATTGGAGAAGACAAAATTGTGAATAAGCAAAAGAAATAGTTGTTCAAATAGAAAAATCTAAAGAAATAGCTGCTCAAATAGAAAAATCTATTAAATGGAGGGGTTGAAAACTATTTTAATCCATCTAATAGCTATTAGGTACTTCATCCTGTTGAAGAAGAAGGAAAAGTAATAGTAGTGCAAACAACAACTAAAAAAACAATGGTTCACCCAATGAAGATATTCAACAATCCACTGAAACTGGAACACGATACGAAATGTAAGAAAAAAATGATGAAGAGAATGCTGATGCATTGTTGAAAACTCTAGAGGCTACAATAAATGCTTTTGGAACACTCAATTGGGTCATAGAAGAAGGATGGCCATGGAATACCAAGAAAATGGTTGGAAGAAGATGTAACAAAAAAGGTTGGCAGTAACAACACAACTAACAAAGCTTTTGGAAGAAAATTATTCAAACTATTCCTTTAGAGCCCCAAACGCATTAGGACCAGAATTCTTTCAAATATTCCACCACTAACTATTGTCACACCAATAATGAATATTTTGCCCATTATGGGGGTACCTTTTACAAATGCCTTACATAAACAACTACCTAAATATCACAATAATGAAATTTTAATTTTACACATTCGATAATTGATTGTGTGTGTGTGACTAATGGAGAAAATACTAATGATCATAAATTATAATATTTTCCAAAAATTTTGAGGGGAAAAGCTGGTGATTAGTTTGGAAGGTATGAAATAGTTCACCTAGTAGTGACATGGGTGGAAATGCAATGTGCTTTTATAACCTGGTTCAATGAGATCAAAATTGAATGGCAAGCAGTTATTGTTTTACGATATGTGAACAAAAGAAGTATGAGTTAGTGGAAGACTATTATGACAAATTCCTCCGATTATGTGCAGTAATTCCTCAATGATTAGATGATTTCTATTTGAGATAAGCTTGTCAATAGGGTCTACAAACTAAAGTAAAAATGGCTATTATTAGTATGCTTAGAAAAACACTAGCAAAAGTAGCTAAATTTGCAATTATAGTAAAAGAAAAGTTGCCCATGAGATGAAAAAATATGGCAAGATATCGTCAAAATGATTTTGACAATGATGAATTTGATGACTTTGACAATGAAGATGAGCGTCATGAAAAGAATATTAAAAAGAAATCTAAGAAAGTAGATTTTGACATAGTAAGAACATGATTATATTGTCAAAATTATTTTAATGAAGGTCATTTCACAAAAGAATGCAAATTGTTAATGAAATTTTGTAGGATTTGTAAAGCAAGTGACCATAACACAAATCGATGTCCTAATAAGGTTGTGAATGGAAGTTGTCTTTCAAGAGAGATTATACCAATACATGTAATACAAACATAAATGCCAGGGGCATAGGAACAAAAGCAATTACCAATTTATAATGCACCAAATAATCAAAATCGGTATAATGATCAACAATATAATACAAGATCAAATGGTTGTAATTGGCAAAGCAATAATCAATCAAATCAAAATTAACGGTATAATCAGCAAGCTAATAATCAAAACAATAGATTCTGACAAAATGTTGTGAGATGTTTATGTTATTGAAAGGAAGGCCATGTCATGAATGATTGTCATGTATGGAAAAAAATTATTGAGGAAGAATAAAAGAATTCCAAACCAAAAGTTGGAATAAATGTAGCCATGGTTGATTGGGACCAATCAGTAATGGATGTTTGTGTGACCAGAAGAGGACAAAAAGTGAGGATGCCAAAGGTCAATATGCATGCTAAAGAATTTCCAAAGAGAGAAGTTAGCCCAGGCAACAAAGGATGTCAAATCAAATGGGAGAAGGAGAATTTGATTCACAAGGATGTAGTTAATGAACTATGGAAAATACAAGAAGTGGAAGACAAACCATGAAAATGTGTAAGGATGTTCCGTTTGATTTGGAACCGGCCAAGTCAATTGGTCAATTGAAAGGGTTGAACAAAGAAGAACTATTACAGTTGATGCATCAAGTCAACTTGATGAAGGATGATAAAAGGTCAATTGAAATGGCCAAGGAAGTTGATGTAAATGTTGAGTCGACATGAGCTGACATGTTGACACAAAAAGATGTATCGTTAAAATAATTGAATTTATTATATAAAAAAAGTGAGTTGATGAATGCTAGTGGCAAGTCGATAGTAAATATCGACAATCCAATTTATAGTGAAGAGGATGAAATGGATTTTGACCGTAAACAAGGAAGAATTGACTTGTTTGAGAAGAGGTCATGTGGCAAAGTGAAGTGTGTTAACACAAAATATCATCGTTGAACAAATAGAGAAAGAAAGTGGTGAATTAGAATATTCGTGATGAATTCAAAGATAGAAATGAAATTAGGACAATTATTGGAAATTTCTTTTCAATTAAAAGAAATTATGATAATGTCATTGTTGAAAATGGAAGAAACTCATATTGTTGATGTTTGTAAAGTCATAATATCTAAACACTAAGAAAAAAAGGCCATTTTTTAACCAATTACTTTTTTATTGCATGTCAGGCTCAACTTGCCCTCAATTGCATAATTATATTTATTTCAACAAATTCCACATGGCTTGCTTCACACTTCAACTTAGTTGACTTTTCGACTAGGTTGGTAAGTGTACAATGTTGACCATCATTGCCAATTGACCATTGATTTTTATTTTTAATTAATAAATTCATAATCAAACTATAATGGAAAGATCCACTTTCAAAATTTGTTAAACTTTATCATGTTGATCGTTTCATTGTCTTAATTAGCCTTATTTATGGATGGATGAATGTTGGAAAATTTGATGGATGAAATAATGTCTGTGTTTTCACTATAGTTCAACTTTGATTTGATTTTAAGTTCAACTTAATTGTAATTTTTTTACAACTTTGTTGTGATTAGTTTCCAACTTTGGTAATTTCAAAACCCTTTAATTTTGAAATCAATAACTTTTGTTACACTGCACCTTGTCACTAGAAACCTAAGTTTGTTGGAATTTTTTTTGTTTCATGCATTGTAGAAATTTTGTCTTTTGCAACTTGTCTTATGCAACTGCACATGTTGCATGCAACTCCAAAAAAGTTGCATGTGAGATTTTTTAGTTGCATAAGACAAGTTGCAAAAGACAAAATTTCTAGTAGTGATGGTGTCTAAATGTGATGGAACATTAGAAGTGGGAGAACACAAACATCTTCATCTAAAGTCATTGGGCATGGTATTGGAGTGGTTAAAAAGTGTGGAACATTAAGTTGACATGTCCTTGCTTATTGAAACAAACATCAACCTCCTAAATTTCTTCCTTGGGATTGTCTTTCAAGGCTAAGTTACCTTGATTCATTGAGCAATAATGATTTTTCCCTAAAAAGAAATATTGCACCAACATTACTTGGAACGGTTGGTACGTTTAGCATTGCCCCTCATGCATCCAACAGATTTCCATACTCATTTGTGTTAATGTACTCCCCATAGGTGTCTAAAAACACACGCTTATTTTGTGACTCCTTATGTAATGTAACCATCCACCATGAGTTGGAAGAATCATTGAAATAGAAAACTTGTTGGACTTGTGATGACACTACAACAAAAGGTGTCCTTGTATGCCAAATGATTTCAGTGGATTTTGAGTGAATTCATTGGTTGTAGTGAACGGGGACCAATGAAGAAGTAATGAATTCACTGGTCTGATGAACGGGGACTAGTAAACTGCACCCACATTTTGTAGTAATGTGGGAAGACAAATGAATCATTGCCATTTGTTAATATATGTAAAAAATTAGCCATTAAAAATCCAACCTCATCTCGTTTATAAGTTGGATTACCCCAACTATCTAAGCCATTTCGGACCCAATCACACTGAGTAATACCACGGGGGTGGATAATGCCATAATCTAATTCCAAAAAGGCCTTGGTTGAAATAGGTAAAGGCAAATCATAATTGGGGTGACAATACCTTTACCATCATTGCAAGAAAAAGGACAGTCATTATGAGTACAATTAATAAATTTTCTGTTAAAACCATTAGAGAGACCAAAGTATGTTGATGATGGTTATGATTGGCAAGAAGGATTGTCAGATGAAGAGGAAGAACAACTCCACAATGCAATGCCTGAGTTGTGGCATGTAGGAAAAGTGGCACCAGAAGAGTTATATTTTTTGAAAAAGATTGATTATGGCATGTTTCAACCAGAAGAAAAAATAGAATATCCAGTTTATTTTTATCAACATCAACTTGGGGAAGTTTTGATATTGGATGAAGCTACCAATGTGACAATCAAAGATAAAATGATTATAGGATGGATAGTCATAGCTGAGGAGTAGCTGAAGAAACTAAACTTGGGAAATGAAAGAGATCCTAAGGAGGCACTTATTAATGTAGTATTACCAATATATTTTCAAGCACAAATCAAAAAATTATTGGTTAATTATTGTGATGTCTTTGCCTGGATTTACAAAGATTTGAAAGGAATACCTAGGGAAATTTGTGAACACAAAATTGACTTAGTGGCTAATGCCCAACCGATTAAACAAAAAAACATAAAATGAACCCAAATTATGCATTAAAAGTGAGAGAAGACTTAGACAAATTATTTGATGTTGGATTTATCTACCCCGTTGAAATTACACAATGGTATTTCCTTTAGTATAATTGTATCTAAGAAAAATGGGAAGTTATGAATTTGTGTAGATTATTGCAAACTAAATGCCCAAACCAAAAAGGATCCATTTCTTTTACCCTTTTTGGATTATGTCACAGATTCTATAGCTAGACATGAGATGTATTCTTTTATGGATGATAATAATAGTTATAACTAAGTTAAAATGGCCAAAGAGGACAAAAACAAAACAACATTCATTTCACAATGGGGCGTTTATGCTTAAAACGTTATGTTATTTGGGTTATGTAATGCCCTTCCTACTTTCCAAAAAGTAATAACAAAAATGTTTAAACCTTATTTGAATAAATTTATGGGCGAAAGCATGAAATAAGGAGCCATAAAGTGTGTGGATAGTCCTTAAAAATTGTTTTTCAATTTTTTGAAAAATCACCATGGGAACATTATATATATATATATCAAAAATTTAATTTTTGAAATGAATTCTTATACTTTCAAAGTTGCAACTGCAAAATTTTCATGAAAATTCACCATGTTTTAATAGTCATTTTATACGTTTAAAACACTCAAGAAAAAATGTGAACATGTGGTTTTTTTGTTTCAAAAGTCTTTTTTCCTTATCAAATGTTGATCAAATCATTTCAATTTTTTTGTGAACTGTAGTATATTCCACAAGAAGGGATCCATATGTTCAAAAAAATCAAAAAATCAAAATACATATACACTTTTAGATTGTGATACTCAAACATCCTTAAACAATATTATAATTTTGAATTTATAATCATGGTCCAAAGTAAAGTTATAGATTTGATTATAATCTAAGGTTTGATGTAAAAAAAATTGAATTTTTATCATGTTATATGTCATATTTGGCTTCAAATTTGATATTATGTTTGAAAAATTGTGTGAAAAATGTAGTATAAACCAATTAAAAACTACCGTGTGGAAAATGCAATCCTTGGAAAGGACTTTAACCTTGGTGTGACTAGCTTTCTATTTCATGCTTTCACCCTTATGCAAGTGTTTTTAAATGATTTTAGTGTATATGGAGACAAGAAAGATCATTTGGAACAATTACAAAAATGCCTTGAAAAGTGTAGGTTAAATGGGATTAACCTTAATCTTGAAAAATGTGCATTTTGTGTAAATTTGGGAGTATTGCTTGGACACATAGTATGTCATGATGGTTTGTTGGTAGATCCACATAAGATTATGGCAATTACTGTTATGCTAACACCTACTAATTTAATTGAAATAAAAAAATTCCTAGGAGCAACTAATTTTTATCAACATTATTTTCGAAACTTTGCAAGTAAAGTAGCACCAATGTGCAAATTATTAAAGAAACATTAAATTTTTTTGTGGACAGAAGCATGTGCCAAGTCTTCGAAATGGATGAAGGCATTTATGACATGCCTACCCATACTTATTGTACTTGACTGGAAATTGGAATTCCATGTGCATACATATGCATCAAATTTTGCACTTGGAGCCATGTTAAGTCAAAACCCAGATAAGACTATCGATAAACCAATTTATTATGCCAGTAGATTAATGAACACTGCAGAAAAGAACTATACAACTATTGGAAAAAAAAACATTGACAATGATTTACGTTGTGAAGAAATTCAAACATTATCTTTTGGGAAATAGATTCACATTCTTTGTGGATCATCAAACTTTGTTACATTTGGTTAATAAACCAATAGTCAATGGCCAAATTGCTAGATGGTTAATATTATTACAAGAATTTGATTTTAAAGTACTACTTAAACTAGGTCATGTGCATTTCTTACCTAATCAATTATCTAGAATTAATCATGGGAAATTAGTTATTGGAGTTGAAGATCAATTACCGAATGTTCAACTATTTGGTATAAAAATATATTATTATGGACAAATAATTGATTATTTCAAGAAAGGTTATTTTGATGACGATGTGCCCAAAGAAAAATGAAGCCGATGGGTGATTAAAGCAAGACCATACATGTCATATGATGGGCATTTGCACGAACTAAGACTAAATGGAATGTTAAGGCAATGTTTAACACCCATTGAAGCCTAAAAAGCCTTGGAAGAATTCCCTAGAGGGCCAACTAGAGGTCATTATGGTAGCAATACAATAGTGAAGAAAATTATGTTGACATGCTACTTATGGCTGACTATTCACAAAGATGTTGCTGACTTGTGCCAAAGATGTGACATTTGTCAATGATTAGAACCTATGTGGCAAAGTGGCGAAGAACCATTTAAACTAGTTATGGCGTTTGAACCCTTTATGAAATGGGGTTTATATTTTATGGGACCTATCAAACCCATAACTAAAAATATTGGTAACCAATATATCATTGTAACCATTGATACACCATTAAGTGGGTAGAGGCTAAGGCTCTTAGGGACAACACAACAAATAACACAACCAAATTCATTTATGAAAACATTATAACTAGGTTAGATGTCCCACCCACTTTGATAGTGATCAAGGAAGTCATTTCATTAATAAAACCATTGAAATAAAAGTGGAAAAATTTATGATTATACATCACAAGTCAACCATGTACTATCCACAAGGAAATGGATAGGCTAAATCGACTAATAAAACCTTGAGAAAGATTTTGGCTAAACTAGTTAATGTTAATTGTATCGACTAGGATGCTATGCTTTTCACAACACTGTGGGCATATCGAACATCATATAAAGTTATTACACAATTTATGCCATTTGAATTGGTTTATGGCACTCAACCGATTATGCTAACTAAATTTATGGTCTCCACCAAAAGAATCAAGGATATATCAACAAAAGATCTTAATCAAGCCATCCATGTAAGAATGGGAGAACTAGTATGATTGGATGAAAAACATTGGTGTGTCAATGAAAATATTAATCATACACTAGAAGAAAAACATGTATTTTCGACTGTTCTTTGCGATTAAATTTTAGTCGCAAGAGACATTTTGCAACTAAAATCCTTTTAGTCGCCTAAGACAAGTCGCATGTGAAAACTAGTCGCAAATGACAAAGAGTATAAAGTCAACAAATACAT
>Ga0116227_10000364_pt1 | contig 85753 bp, 76 predicted proteins | sample S1TSphgellanicum_FD_89693 | JGI IMG/M metagenome (GOLD analysis project Ga0116227, IMG submission 89693) | Host-associated microbial communities from peat moss isolated from Minnesota, USA - S1T2_Fb - Sphagnum magellanicum MG | ecosystem: Host-associated > Plants > Peat moss > Unclassified... | reverse complement strand
GATCAGGACATTGGTGTCCTGAAAGGGAGTCATCACGATGGTGACCACTTCCGGGTGTTCGGCCTTGAGCATTTTCAACGCCAGCGCAATCGGTTCGCGACCAACAAAGAGTTCCGAGATGACGACGCCGATATTATTGTCAGCCAGCATCGCAAAAGCCTGATCGAGGCTGGATGCCCAGTGCACGGCTTGCGATGCCCCGACGATCTCGCGCACGGCCTTGACCACTTCCGCATCATCGTCGATGACCAGAATGCCTTCTTCCAGTTGCGGCGCGATAAAGCTGCCGGTTTCCGTGAACGTCGACACCGGCGGCGTCACGCTGGGCTGGTTGCTGAACAGGTCAAACGCAATCGCGGCCGCCTGGTTCACCGTTTCCTTCAGCTCCACCGCATCCCAGGGCTTGTTGATGAAGCGGAATACTTCACCCTCGTTCACCGAGGCCACGATCGCTTCGAGTTCGGAGTATCCGGTCAGCAACAGGCGCATCGTGTTGGGCGAGGCGACGCGCACTTCGCGCAGCAGGTCGGCTCCGCGCATCACCGGCATGCGCTGGTCGCTGACGATCACATGCACACGATGGTCGCGAACGTATTGCAAGGCGTCGCGCGCGTCGGTGGTGGTGTAGAGGTTGTAGTGCGGCCGGAACAGCATCGCCAGCGAGCGCAGGATCCGTTCTTCGTCATCGACGAGCACCAAATCCGGTTTGATTGGCATCGCAGGCTCCTGGGGTTAGGCCGCAATGGCCTGCGTGGGAATTTGCGGCTTCGCCGCAGCAATCGGCAGGCTCACCACAAAGCGGGAGCCCTTGCCGGGGATGGACGCCACGCGGATGTTGCCGCCGTGGGCCTGCACGATCTGGTAGCTGATTGAAAGGCCGAGGCCGGTGCCTTGTCCCACCGGCTTGGTGGTGAAGAACGGGTCAAAAATCTTTTCAAGATGTTCTTGTGCAATGCCCTTGCCGTTGTCCTGGATGCTGACGTGAACGTGCTCGCTATCGGCTTCGGTCTTCAGCAGCAGGCGGCCGGCGTCATGCTCGATGGCTTGCGCAGCGTTGCTGATCAGGTTGAGCAGGACCTGGTTGATTTGCGAAGGCGAGCAGCTCACTAGCGGGATCTCGGCCAGGCGGCGAATGATCTCGACGCGGCCCTTGAGCACGTTGCGCGCAATCACCAGGGTCTGTTCCAGGCTCTCGTTGAGATTCACTTCCGCAACGCGCGCCTGGTCGAGGCGGCTGAAATTGCGCAGGTTCACCACCAGTTCCTTGATCTGGTCGGTGCCGAACAGGGTGTCCTTTAACAGTGCCTCAGTGTCGTCCAGCGTATTGGCTTCGCGCAGGTCGGCTGTCGCGCTGGATGCCTTGAGCAGCTGCGCGTTAATCGCCTCTTCATCCGGCTCTTCCGCGGCCATCATGTTGAGCAGCTGTTCGTGGTCGCCGAGTACGCTGCGCAATTGCTCGAAGACGGCCTGGGTCATTTCGACGTTATTGCGGACATAACCCAGAGGCGTGTTGATCTCGTGGGCGACGCCCGCCACCATCTGGCCGAGTGAAGCCATTTTCTCCGACTGCACCAGCTGCGCCTGCGAGGCTTTGAGCTGCTGGTAAGCCTCGGCGACGCTGGCGGTTGAAGCGGCGACGCGCTGTTCCATGGCCTTCAGCAGGTCGAGCACCACGCCCACGCCCAGATAGCGGCCGTTGTCGCTGATGATGAAGTCTTCGGAAATGGGCGTGCGGATGTTGGCGGCAACGTGCTGCGCGGCAGCCTCCAGCGGCTGGTCAATCCCGACCTGGAGCGGTTGCGCGTTCATGATCTGCGTCACCGGGCGGTTGCCATAGAGCTCACGCCCGAAGCGGGACATGAAGATCTCGATCATCTGGTAGCGGCTGATACTGCCGATGACCATGCCGTTCTGCACTACCGGCAGCGACAGCAACCCTGCATATTCTTTTTGCAGGAACTGCTCACCCACATCATTGATGCTGGTTTGCGGATTGACCGGCGTCACCCGAGTGATCAGGGTCGCGATTTCGGTGCCGGTGGGGCGCGCTGCGTTCGACATGGCGCGCAAGAATAAGGCGTGAATATGACGCTTTGATGTGCCTGGCCGCACCGGGCACGGGGGCGCAGGCATAATAGTCACAGTCCTGTCACGATCCCGCCATGAAAGCCGCCGTCCGCTACGTCGTTACTGCTACTGATCCGCGCGCCCATCTGTTCGCGGTGAGTTGCGTGGTCGCCAAACCTGATCCGCAGGGGCAGGTGTTCCGCCTGCCGTCCTGGCTGCGCGGCAGTTACCTGGTCAGGGACTTCGCCAAGCATGTGCAGGACCTGCGTGCGCACAGCGGCGGCAAGGTCGTCGAGATTGAACGCCTGGACAAGCGCAGCTTCCGTTGCGCTCCTGTCAAAGGCGCGCTGACGCTGGAATACCGTGTGTACTCCTTTGATGAGTCCGTACGCAAAGCCTATCTTGATACGCGCCGCGGATTCTTCAACGCCAGCTCATTGTGCTATTGCCCGGTGGGATTGGAGCGCAGCGGCTTTGAGATCGAAGTGCTGCGGCCCACCGACGAACTGTGCCGTGGCTGGAAGCTGGTCACCACGCTGTCCGCCAAAAAAGTCGGCAAGGACGGCTTCGGCAGCTATACCGCGCCGGATTACGAAGACCTGATTGATCATCCGGTCGAGATGAGCAACTTCGAGCGCATCGACTTTGACGTGGACGGCATTGATCACGCACTGGTGCTGTCGGGGCCTGCGCAGTTCCTGTCGGAACTGGATCGCAAGCGTCTCGCCGCCGACCTGGGCAGGATCTGCCATGTCGAACGGCAGATGTTTGGACAGGAACCCGCGCTCAAGGAATATCTGTTCCTGACCAATGTGGTCGGCGCCGGTTACGGTGGCCTGGAGCATCGCAGTTCCACCGCACTGATCTGTTCACGCAACGATCTGCCACGCACCGGGCAGGCCAAGCTCAGCAAGGACTACCGCAGTTTCCTGGGTTTGTGCAGCCATGAATATTTCCATCTCTGGAACGTCAAGCGCATCACCGCGCAGCGTTTCCTCGAGTCGGATCTCGGCAGCGAGGCCTACACCCGCGATCTCTGGCATTACGAAGGCGTCACCAGCTACTACGACGATCTGTTCCTGCTGCGCGCCAATATTTTCGATGCGGCGACCTATCTCGACATCGTCGCCGAAAATGCCACGCGCCTGCAGCGTGCGCCGGGCCGGCTCACGCAGACGCTGGAAGACGCCAGCTTTGAAGCGTGGATCAAGTACTACCAGCCGGATGAGAACACGCCGAACTCGGCAGTCAGTTATTACGTCAAGGGCGGGCTTGCCGCGATGTGCCTGGATTTGACGCTGCGTCTCAAGTCCAAGGTGACGCTGGACGATGTGCTGCTCACGCTGTGGACGCGCTATGGTTCACGCGATATTGGTGTGCCGGAAGGCGGACTGGAGGCCATCGCGCAGGAAATCTCCGGCCTGCGCCTCAAGCCACTGTTTGATCGCCTGCTGCGTTCAACTGCCGAACTGCCCCTGAAAGAACTGCTGGCGGAATTCGGGGTTGAAGCCAGGCCGCGAGCCGCCCTGAGCGACGCCGATGGCGGTGGCCGCGTCTCTGGCGATGCGCCTCGTGCATTTGTCGGCCTGAAACTGCGCGCAGGCGAGACCCGCGTTGCACAGGTATTGAGTGGCAGTGCCGCAGCGTTGGCGGATATCTCGGTCAACGACCAGCTGCTCGCGCTGAACGGCTTGCGCATAAGCCCGGCAAACTGGTCTGCGCATGTCGCGCAGATGCAGCCGGGGCGCCCCTGTGAGCTGCAGTTTTTCCGTGGCGATGAATTGCTTTCACGCACGCTGAAGCCGTCGCGGCCGCCTGAAGAGTGTTGGACATTGACGCTGTCGGATGTAAAAGGTGACAAGCTCAAGCGCCGCAAGGCGTGGCTGGGTGCGTAAGCAAGGGATTGAAGAATGATCGAGCTGTTCTACAAGGTGCTGGCGGCTTATCTCATTGGAAACCTGATGGGTGGGCAGCTGGTTGGCCGGCTGCGCGGGGGCGTTGACCTGCGCAAGGTCGGCAGCGGCAATGTGGGTGCCACCAATGCGCTGCGCACGCAAGGCAAGGGGTTTGCGATCGCGGTGTTGCTGATCGACATGTTCAAGGGAGTGGGGGCCGTTATCTTTCTCCCCGCCATTCAGTGGAGCTGGGCCGGGGCCAGTGAAGTATCGAGTGAGCTGCAGGCTTATTTCTGCGGTGTCGCCGTTGCGGTGGGACATTGCTATCCAGTGTTCTCCGGCTTCAAGGGCGGCAAGGGCGTGGCGACGCTCGCGGGCGTGTTCGGCGCCTTGATGCCGATTGCACTGCTGTGGATGCTGGGCGGATTCATCCTGACGGTGATGCTCACCGGCTATGTCAGCCTGGCGACGCTGATCGCGGCAGCAATCTCGGTGACCTACGCGGCAGGCATCGGCCTGAGCTCTGCGCCCTTCATGTTTGCGCTGGCCATGACCGCGCTGGTGGTGTGGAAGCACCGTGAAAATATTCAGCGCTTGGCGCGCGGTAACGAAAGCCGTTTTGAAAAAGCACGGGTACTGGCGCGATGGCTGTCACGCTAAGCGAAGCCGAGTTACTCAATCTGGTGGATGCACTCGCGGATGGCGAGTGGCATTCCGGCGAAGATCTCGCCGCGCTGGCCGGGATCACCCGCGCCGCCTTGTCCAAGCGCATGGAAAAATTGCGTGACTGGCAACTCGATATCGAAACACGCACTGGCCTTGGCTATAAATTGACCGCGCCGCTGCAACGGCTGGATGCCGCGGCCTTGCAGGCTGCGGTTCCCGGCGTGCAGGTGCGTGTCGCCGCGGTGACGGATTCCACCAATGCGCAATTGCTGGCCGCCCAGGCGGAAGCGGATCCGCAGGTCCTGTTCGCCGAATTCCAGACCGCGGGTCGTGGCCGCCGTGGGCGTGAATGGGTTTCACCGTTCGGCGCCAATCTGTATCTGTCACTCGCCTGGTCATTCCCGCAGTGGCCGCGTCAGCTCACGGCATTGCCACTGGCGGTTGGCGTGGCCTGTGCGCGTGCCCTGCGTGAAGTGGGGCTCGATACCGTGCAATTGAAGTGGCCGAATGATCTTCACGTGGATGGCCGCAAGCTCGGCGGCATCCTGATCGAGCATCGCGCGGAAGCGGGCGGACCTTGCCGCGTGATCATCGGCATCGGCATCAACGTCGCCATGACTGGCGTGCAGGCGCAGGCCGTGAGTCAGCCCTGGATCGGATTGCACGAGGCGTTGGCGACGCAGGGCCGGCCACTGGTTGCACGCCGCGCATTTGCAGCCGCGTTGCTGCGGCAATTGACGCAGGCGGTCAGGACTTTCGAGCAATCCGGCTTTGATGCCTTTGCCGCGGATTGGTCTTCGCTGGATCTCACGCGTGATCGCGAAGTGACGGTGCAAGGCCAGCAGAGCAGCTACAACGGCATTGCGCGCGGCGTGGATGAACACGGCGCGCTGGTGGTCGAGGCCCTGGGCCAGTTGCAAACCGTTCACTCGGGCGAAGTCAGCCTGCGGCTCGCATGATTCTGCTGATCGACATTGGCAACAGTCGCCTCAAGTGGGCACTGTCGGATGGCCGCTCCATCAGCGCGGTTACCGCGATTGATCATGCGGGCGATCCCACGGCCGCCATCAGGATCCTGACGGCGACCCAGGTCGCTTCGGTCTGGGTTGCCCACGTCATGGGCTCCGAGCATGAGCGGCAGATTCTCGACGCGGTGCAGGCGCGCTTTGGCTTGCAGGCGCAATTTGCGCGGACGCGCGCCGAGTACCTTGGACTGAAGTGCGCCTACGCCGAGCCATCGCGCCTGGGGATCGACCGCTGGTTGATGCTGCTCGCCGCATGGTCCGAAGTGCGCGGCGCCTGCTGCGTGGTCAGTGCGGGAACTGCGTTGACCTTCGATGCCGTGAGCGCCGAGGGCCAGCACCAGGGCGGATTCATCGCCCCCGGGCTGACGCCGATGCTCAAGACCACGCTCGGCAGCACCCGCTTTGCCACCGATGACATTGGTTCCGCGTACACCGATGGCCTGGGGCAGGATACCGAGGCCTGCGTGCGTCAGGGTGCGTTCCTGGCCGGACTTGGGGCGATCCGGGAAGGGCAGAGAGCCGCCGGATCCCCGGCTAAAAAGTTTATTTGTGGAGGCGATGCGGCCGCATTTTTGTCGCATTTGGACGTTGATTGGCAGCGCCGGGATGAGCTGGTCCTGCAGGGACTCCTAGCTTTAGCCCTGCAGTCTGCATAAACTGCGCGCCTTGTTGAGGTGGCATGATTCCCGCCTCAATCATGTGGAGCTCTGGTTTGTGATTCATCCGGCACACCCCGGCCAGGCTCATTGAATAAAATGCGTCATTGGTGTGCCGGATCCAAAGCAGCGCCGGCTTAGCTCAGTTGGTAGAGCACCCGCCTTGTAAGCGGAAGGTCGTCAGTTCGATTCTGACAGCCGGCACCAGTTATTCTGTATCCAACCGTTCAGGGGAATGGAAATGACTCGGGTCAGCAAGCTGCTCAAAGCAATTATTCTTCCCAGTGCCCCTCTTCTGCTGGTCCTGCCGATGCTGGCGCAGGCCCAAACCCATCCGTGGGCGGAGGTTGGCGACCGTGCGTTGCGTAGCGATATTGAAATCCTGGCGTCGCGCGGGCTGATCACGGGGCTGGTCACCACTTGGCCGATTCCCGCCGGACAGCTGCGTGGCCTGTCCGATAATCAGCGACTACAGCAGGAGCCGGAGTACGTGCGGCTGGCTGCCGGGCGCGTGTTGGCGCACTTGCAAGAGAGTAGTGACACGAGTGACGGGGTCACGGGTGTCGTGGATGCGCGTGCCACCAACTCCCCCAATGTGGTGCGCGATTTTGGAACCGTGGCGCGCAATCAGGCGGATGTTCGTATAGGTCTGGATTGGGACGATGAGAATGCGGCCCTGAGCCTGCGCGTTGGCACGCAAACCCGTTTCAGTGGTGATCAGAAAGTGCTTGCGCTCGATGGCAGCGCAATCTCCGGGGTGTGGAGCAATCTCAAGTTCTATGGCGGCTGGGTTGATCAGTGGTATGGGGCAGGCTGGGACTCCAGCCTCATTTTTTCAAACAATGCGCGGCCGTTTCCCAAGATCGGTTTGATGCGCGAAAACCCCAGTGCTTTTGAAACGCCCTGGCTCAGCTGGCTCGGACCTTGGCAGTTCAATTTCTTTGTCGGCCTGCTGGATGGTCCACGGATTGCCAAGGATACGGCCATGGGCAGTCTGCGGGTGACACTGGCTCCCATCAATGGCCTTGAGATTGCGTTGACGCGGATGACGCAGTTTTGTGGCAGCGGGCATCCCTGCAATCCGCTCAATGCGGCATTTCATTTCCGCAACGATGCCCAGTCCGTCAATGAGACCAACGACGAAGCCACGATCGAAGTGAAAGGCTCGATCAATGCAGGAACCTGGATGATCTCGCCGTACCTGCAGTTGATGAACGAAGATACCGGACCGTTCAAGCATTCGTTTACCAGCCATCTCCTCGGTTCATCATTCGCTGCGCCTTGGGGCGATCGTGGCGCGCATTGGCGTGTGACCACCGAATATACGGACTCCATTGCTACCGTGAATGCGTTCAGTTTTGGCACTGTGGGCCACGGCGTCAGTTACAACAATACCGACTATGTCGACGGTTTCCGTTACCGCGACCGCACCTTGGGATTCTCCCTGGATAGCGATTCGCGCCTGTTGTCATTGCTTGGGCAGGTCACTGATTCGAGCGGCTGGACCTATCGCGCTGCCTATCGTAACGCCAGCATCAGCACGCCACAGCTTGCAGCAATGCAGAGCGGTGGCGGCGCGTTCAATACGGTGAGTTCAAAACCGGTGAAGATCAACCAGGGGGAGGTGGGGCTTTCGATTCCTTACCGCTGGGGCACTCTCGACTTTGCCGTGCGCGGGCAAGATGCTTTGCCCACTGCAGTGCAAGGCTCCAGTGGCGAAAAGCTTGCGGCAGAGATCGGTCTTCTCTACCGGTTTTAGTCCTGGATAAGCTGGAGAGGCGGGCAACCCCCCTTTTGCCCCGGACCCGTATAATGCGGCCCGTTTTGGGATGCCTTTGGCTCATCCTGGAAAAATTCACAAACTTTGCGTTTCAGGGCACGGTCGAGTGCCCGCTGCGCCCCATGGCTTGATACTCCTATGCTTCTGACCCTACGCGACGTGAGCCTGCGGCTCGGCAATACCGTGCTGCTGGACAAGGCCAGCTTCACGATCGAACGCGGTGAGCGTGTCTGTCTGATTGGCCGCAACGGCATGGGCAAGTCCACGTTGCTCAAGCTCATCGCCGGCGAACAGAAGCCGGACGACGGCGAAATCATTCGCGCCCAGAGCCTGAAAATCGCGACGCTGGTCCAGGACGTGCCCACCACCATCACCGGCTCGGTGTATGACGTCGTGGCGATGGGTCTCGGTGAGACCGGCAAACTGGTGGCTGAATATCACCATCTTATTGAACAGGCCGATCCGGATCTGAAAAAGCTCGGACGCCTGCAGGACCAGATGGACGCGCAGGATGGCTGGAACCTGGAAACCCGCGTGCTGGAAACCGTGACGCGTCTGGAGCTGCCGGGTGATGAAGAGTTTTCCAGTCTCTCCGGTGGCCTCAAGCGTCGCGTGTTGCTGGCGCAGGCGCTGGTGTCGGAGCCGGACCTGTTGCTGTTGGACGAACCGACCAACCATCTCGATATCGCCAGCATCGGCTGGATCGAAGAATTCTTCAAAGCCTGGGATGGCGCGATCCTGTTCGTGACGCACGACCGCGCATTCCTGCGAAACCTCGCGACCCGCATTCTGGAACTGGATCGTGGCTGGCTGACCAGCTGGCCCGGCGATTACGAAAACTTCCTGCGTCGTCGCGAAGAGCGACTGCATGCGGAATCGCAGGAACGCGCGCTGTTCGACAAGCGCCTGGCGCAGGAAGAGAAGTGGATCCGCAAGGGCGTCGAAGCGCGTCGTACGCGTGACATGGGCCGCGTCAAGCGCCTGATGGAAATGCGCCAGGCTTACAGCGAACGCCGCAACGGGCCGGGGCAGGCACGCATGTTGGTGCAGGAAGCCGAGCGCTCGGGCAAGTTGGTGGCAGAAGCCGACAACGTCAGCTACACCTATCCGGGTGCGGATACGCCGACCATCCGCGGGCTCACCGCGACCGTGATCCGTGGCGACAAGCTCGGCATCATCGGCCCCAACGGCGCCGGCAAGACCACGCTGATCAACCTCCTGCTGGGGCAGCTGGAGCCGACTTCCGGCACGCTCAAGCTGGGCTCGAAGCTGGAAGTGGCTTACTTCGATCAGCTGCGTGGCGCGCTGAAGGAAGAAATGTCGGTGCTCGACAATGTCGCCGAGGGCAAGGACTACGTGCAGATCGGCGAGCAGCGCAAGCACGTGATGGGCTATCTGCAGGAATTCCTGTTTACCCCGGACCGCGCGCGCAGCCCGATCAAATCGCTGTCAGGTGGTGAACGCAATCGCCTGATGCTGGCCAAGCTGTTCGCCAAGCCCTCCAACCTGATGGTGCTCGACGAACCGACCAACGATCTCGATGTGGAAACGCTGGAGTTGCTGGAAGAGCTGCTGCTCGATTACAACGGCACTGTGTTGTTGGTCTCGCATGATCGTGCCTTCATCAATAACGTGATCGGCCGTAGTCTGGTGTTTGAAGGTGATGGCCGCGTCAACGAATACATCGGTGGTTACGACGACTGGTTGCGCCAGCGTCCGTCGGTGCCGGAAGCACGGCCAGTTAAAACCAAGGTGTTTGCGGCTGCGCCGGTGGCGGCTGTTGCGCCACCGCCCTTGCCGATGTCCTCCAGCAAACTCGGTAGTCAGGACAAGCGCGAGCTGGATGCGCTGCCCAAGAAAATCGAGAAGCTCGAAGCCGAGCAGACCAAGCTCAGCGAGCAGGTCAACACGCCAGGGTTTTTCCAGCAGGACAAGACCAAGGCAATTGCGGTACAGCAGAAGCTGGCGGCGGTGACCGCAGAACTCAATGCGGCCTATGTGCGCTGGGAAGAACTCGAAGCACTTCGCGGCAGTTGATCGTAGGGTGGGTAGAGCAGCGAAACCCATCGGGCGATTGAGTCATGGTGGGTTTCGCTGTGCTCTACCCACCCTACCTGTAACGGCTAACGGGTGAGCATTACTGACAGGCCTACTCGCGTAACCGAGCGGTTGTAATCGATCAGGCTGTCGCCGTAACCGTTGAACACATAAAGGCCGTAGAAGAACGAGTTGCCCTTGGCCGGGATGCTGTAGTTGAACATCACCGAGCCTTTGCCCGACGCCAGGTTCTCACGCAGGCTCAGGTGCGCCAGATGGCCATCGAAAAATTGGCGCTGAACCTGGAACTCGAAGTGGCCGAGATATTTCTGGATATCCGGATTGTCATCGCCTGCGGCGTCAGTCGGGCCGGTCTTGGCTTTTTCAGGCAGGCGATACCAGGCCTTCAGGTAAACCAGCGTCTTGCCCTTGGCCCAGAACGGTGCAACGTATAAACGATTCCAGCTGCGTGAATCCGGCAGGGCTTGACCATTGGATTCATGCTCAAAGCCAAAGTCGGAGCCCCAGTGGTTGTACTTGATCGGGTCCGGCATCCAGCGATAGAACAGCTCCGGGTTGTAGTCGGTTTCGTAGAAGGGCGAGGAATCCTTCTTGTTGTAGGCCTGCCAGAATGATTTCTGCGTGTACCCGGCGTACAGATTGGTGCCGAACAGTTTCAGCTTGGCGCTGATCTGGAACACGACCTCGGTCTTGTTGCCGTTATAGGACGGGCTGTAGGTGTACGGCATCAGGTACATCGGCCGGTGCGTCGAAAGACCGGTGCCGGCGCTGACAATGGAGTAGGTGTCAGGATCCTGATGGAAGTTGGTGAAATAGCCGCTGTGCTTATCCGGAGTGGGCGCCGCAGCGGAGGCAGAGGGCTGTGCCGACGGCGCGGGATCGGCGTTGAGCGGTGTCGACAGAATCGGGCTGTCGGGAATGGTCGGCGGAGGAGAGGGCTCGTCAGCCGCCCAGACGGCTGGGGAAATCAGCATCACCGTGAGCAATACAGCTTTCATTCCTTTACTCCAATAAAAATGCCCGCCCGCGACACGGCGCTTTCGCGTAGCGAAATGGGTGCGGGAGCGGGTGGAGGGGTGCCGATCTACCTTTGCAGGTCGCGGGCTTTCGTTACCTCCCGTACCCGCTGCTTCGCAGACGCCGTGTCGGCATCCGCAGAGCGGGCATTAGAATGCAAATTTGACGGCACGATCAGGTCAGTGCGTCAACGTATGGCTTCATTACACGCTCAACTCGGCACAGTTTGGCAAAGTGCCACAGTTTCTTCATGTTGACGGTGCGGTCGCTCATGGCGGCGCGCAGCGCATCCACGGCGATATGCGGGCCAATCTTGTTGCGGAACTTGAACAGATCGGCCAGGGTTTTTTCCAGGCTGTAGATCTTGACCTTAACGTTTTCAATGGTGTGCGAGTCGGCGCCTTCGGTGAAGGCCGGGCCGCCAAGACGGGCCACGCGAACTTCTGGATAATCGACACGAGGGCGCGCTGCACGACGTTCGATGGCAACAAATACTTCATTCGTGGCTTGGTCGCCGATGCCATGAAAGGCGAGCGCGGATTGCAGGCAGACCACGCCATTGGGAACGGCACGACCAATAATTGCGAGTGACAACGAGGGAGACAGTTGAGAATCCGACAGAACATAGCTGCCGCGACCGACTTTCTTTATCGTGCCCTTATCGCAAAGTCTGCGCAGATACTCGGCCTGGATTCCGTGAGGAACAAGATCCTTCGGACGCAGAACGCCCAGCTTTTGCGCAAGCTCGATAATGCGTTCTGATTTGCTTTGTTCATCCATTGTGACCAAGCCTAGATAGAACCCCAGATGTGTATATATTTAAAAACATTTTGGCATCATTTGCAAGGGGCTAGTACTTTGCGTGTTACATCAAGAAGTTATCACAAGTTATTGGTAGGCTTAAAAATGCTGCAGTCCTCATTTGCCACTCCTGTGAGCCGTCCATGCTGATCGATATCGCCATATTTCTAGCGGCCGCGGTGCTGTTTGTGCCCCTGTTCCGCTACTGGGGCCTGGGTGCTGTTTTGGGCTATCTGGCGGCCGGAATCGCGATTGGTCCCTGGGGCCTGCGCTTCATCGAAGATGTTGAAAGTATTCTGCATTTTTCCGAATTCGGGGTGATGCTGCTGCTCTTCATCATTGGCCTGGAGTTGCAGCCCTCACGCCTGTGGACTTTGCGTCGCGTGGTGTTCGGTCTGGGTGGCGCACAAGTGGGTTTGTCGATGCTTGCGCTCGGTGCCATCGGCCTCGCATTTGGCTTGCCGTTTCCGGCGGCGCTGGTGGCCGGTTTTGGCTTGGCGATGTCGTCCACCGCTTTTGTCTTGCAAATGCTGGCGGAAAAAAACGAACTGGCGTCGCGTCATGGCCGTGCATCGTTTGCGATTCTGTTGTTCCAGGATCTTTCCGTGATCCCGTTCATGGCGATCATTCCTCTGCTGGCGGTTCAGCAGGTGCACAACGCATCAGGTCCGGCGTGGATTGTCGCGGTCAAAACGCTGGGCATTTTCTTCGTCGTGATTCTCGGTGGTCGTTACGCGATGCAGCCATTCCTGCGCATGCTGGCGTCCACGCGGGTGCCGGAAATTTTCACCGCGGCAACCTTGCTGGTGGTGATCGCGACTTCACTGGCGATGGATTTCGCTGGCATGTCGATGTCACTCGGTGCATTCCTCGCCGGTGTGCTGCTGGCGGATTCCGAATACCGGCATGAATTGCAGGCGGATATCGAACCGTTCAAGGGTTTGTTGCTCGGCCTGTTCTTCATCGCCGTCGGGATGTCGGCCAACGTTGGATTGCTGTTGCAAAAACCATTGCTGGTCATGGGTTTGGTGACGTTGCTGATCGCCACCAAGGCCTCAATCCTGTACGGCATCGGCCGGGTCGTGCGCTTGCCGCAGGATGCAGCGCGCTCGCTGGCGTTTGCGATGCCGCAAGGCGGTGAATTTGCATTCGTATTGTTTGGCATCGCGACCGCTGCGGGCGTTCTCGCCAGCGATGTCTCGGAACTGCTGGTGGTGGTGGTGACGTTGTCGATGATCCTGACGCCGCCGCTTTTCGCACTGCAGGCGCGCTTCCGCAAACCATTGGCGGGCCCGGCTTACGACACCATTGATGCGTCTGAAGCGCCGGTGATCATTGTCGGCTTCGGGCCTTTCGGCCAGATCATCGGCCGTATGCTGCGCCTGAAGAAGATCGGATTTACGGTTCTTGAGAAGGATCCGGAGCGCGTCGACTTTGTGCGCCAGTTCGGCAACAAGATTTATTACGGTGACGCGGCGCGCGTGGATCTGTTGCGGGCGGCGCATGCCGGCAAGGCCCGGATGCTGATCATCTCGATTGCCAATACCGAGACCTCCCTGCAGATCGCCGAGTCGGTGCGCCGGCATTTCCCCAATCTGCAGATCTATGCCGTCGCCAGTGATCGACAACATGCGCTGCGCCTGATGGATCTGAATATCCGCCACATTATTCGCCGTTCCTATTTCTCCAGCCTGGAAATGGCCCGCCGCTTGCTTATTGATATGGGCGATTCGGAATCCTCGGCGCAGCACGCCATTGATATGTTCCGTGGCTTTGACGAAACCGCGCTCAAGCGGCAGCAGGCGGTTTACCGGGACGAGCAGCGGCTCATGCAGACCGCGCAGGAAACTGCACGCGAGCTGGAGCAGCTATTCGAGGAAGATCGCAATGCCTCGCTCGCGCCGGAAAGTTCATCAGCAGACGCCGATGCGCGCTGAAGCCCTGCATAATGTTGTCGTATCCCGCCTGAACGGAGCCACAGCGTACTGAGACCATGGTTGATATCACGCCCCATATTCTGATTTCTCTGGTTGCACTGGGCATGGGGCTGGCGTTTCTGTCGGCGGATCGTGAGTCCGGCGCATCACGCGCTTTCGCCGCGGCATTGGGGTTTCTCGGCATTGCGATGTATCTCAATGTGAGCCTGGTGCGCGATCTGCACAATGCACCCTCGTGGTCCGGCTGGCTGGCGCTGCCGGAAGCCGCAGCGACCATCGCCTTGCTCGAATGGCTGATCCGTGTGCGGCGCATGGTGCCTGCCGCGCGCGGCATGAATGTCACCACCGGCGACCGCGTTTTACGCAGCGGCCAGTTGGCGGGTGTGCTGTATGCGCTGCTGGCGATTTTCTGGCCGCAAATTCGTGCGGAAGACTTCCTGCGCGCCGGCGTATCGCCTGCGACCTTCCATCGCTGGGGCTTCTGGATGTTTGCGGGGCCGGTGCTGTATTCCACTTTTGCCGGGTTGATTGGCGTGCTGCTGCTGCTCAACCGCAGGCCGGACCGCGCGGAGAAAACGCGTCTGCTTTCGCTGATGGCCTCCATTCCGTTTTTCCTCGCCGGCTTTGTGCTGGCGCTCAACGCGGCCGCGATCTCGGTGGTGATCGGCGAGATCATTCTGTTGATTGGCGCGGTGCACTATCACGTGCTGCAAGGTCAGCGCGGGCAATTCATGTCGCGCTTCCTGTCGCCGCAGGTGGCCAAGATGGTCAGCGACCGTGGACTCAGCAGTGCCATGCAGCAGAAGCAGTTGGAGATCACCGTGGTCTGCTGCGATCTGCGCGGCTTCACCGCCTACGCGCAGGCCAATTCCTCGGCGCATGTGCTGCAGGTGCTGCGCGAGTATTACGATGCGGTCGGCATCATCGTTGCGGATTTCGGTGCGACCATTAAGGACTTTGCCGGTGATGGCATCCTGATTCTGGTCGGTGCGCCTCTGGCGGTGGACGATCACGCCAAGATCGGGCTTGAGATGGCGCGGCGTATCCGCACCGTCGCGACGGAGATGACGCGACGCTGGAGCACGCCGACGCATTCGCTGGGAATCGGTTTGGGCGTTGCCACCGGCGTGGTCACTGTAGGTGTGATCGGCTCTGCTTCGCGACTCGAGTACACCGCGGTGGGGTCGGCGGTGAATCTGGCTTCGCGTTTGTGTGAGCAGGCGCACCACGGCGACATCCTGGTTGATACGCGCACGGCCGCGCTTGCGGGGGATGACGAGCTGGAACAGCGATCACCGCTCAGCGTTAAAGGTTTTGGTGATGGGGTTTCGAATTTCGCACTGACCTGAGTGCGCGCTTGCCTTGCACGATGTTATAAAAAAGTAATAACATTTAAATAAGCAAACAATATTGCACAATCCTTAGTGCGGAAAATATGATTGCAGTCAGTAGCCATAAGCCTGTAAAACAGTCAGGAAATCTATTGTTTCCCGTGCTGTCTTAACTCGGGCTCAGGCCATGGTTTGGCATGGCCTGAGTTTTCAGACCCTCGTTCTTGGAGTACCGCATGTTGAAGAAAACGCTCATTCTCGCTCTCAGTGTTCTTGCCGCAGGCTGCGTGGGCAGTTCGGCCACCGTCATCAGCTCGAGCAGCAGCGCGCCGACCATCACGCAGGCGCAGATGGAGCCTTACAACGGCCCCAAGCAACGCATCGCGGTCACCGGGTTTGATTTCCGCGCGGGCCAGGGCTCACGCGAGATCGGTACCGGCATGACCGACATGCTGACGGATTCGCTGTTCAACACCGGCCGCTTCATCGTTGTTGAGCGTGAGCGTCTTGGCGATGTCACCACCGAGCAGGATCTGTCGAATTCGAACCGCTTCAAGAAAGACACGGCGGCACCGATCGGACAACTGGAAGGTGCGCAGTTGCTGATTCGTGGTTCGATCACCGAGTTTGAACCGAACTGCAGCGGCGGCTCCGTCATCATCGCGTCGACCAAGACTGCCTGTGTTTCGATCAACATCCGCATCCTGGATGCAGCGACCGGCCGCGTCGTCAACGCCACCACCGTGCAGGGCACTTCCAGCAAGGGCAGCGTCGGCCTGATCTTCACCGGCGGCAGCATGCCGATCGGCCTCGGTGCGTACAAGAACACGCCGATGGAATCCGCGATTCGCCAGAGCATTGAAGCTGCGGTGCAGTTCATCGCTGCCAACAAGATCTAAGAAGCGCCATGCGTTTGACCGTGGCCGGCAGAACGTTTCGTTGGCTGCCGGCCCTGTTGGCTGTGCTGACGCTTTGCGGCTGCGCGACAGCGCCCAAGGTCATCAGTGGTGGCGGGGGCGCCAGCATCACGCAGACACAGGCGCTCGCGAGCAATGCGCTGCCCAGGATTGCGGTGGGCGCCATCATCGACAAGACCGGCGTGCTGGAAGACAAGTCGGTCACGCGCCAGTTGGCCCTGCTCAATGCCCAGCGTAAATCCGGTGACCCCATGACCGAAGCGGGCCTGCTGCATGGTGTGCGCGACATGCTCACCACCGCCCTGTTCGGCAGCAACAAGTTCATCGTGCTGGAACGCGACGCGATCAACGATGTGATGGTCGAGCAGGAATTTTCGCAGTCGGGCCGCGTCGGCGATGCGACAAAAATCCCGATGGGCCAGCTCGAAGGTGCGCAGCTACTGGTGGTGGGCGCCATCACTTCTTTTGACGCCGGTGTGGGTGGCGGCGCCATCCCCATTCCGATTCCGCTGTCGCGCAACGGCGATTTCGGTGTGCTGAATGTCAGCGCCAAGCGCGGCTATGTGGCGATGGACCTGCGCATCATTGATGTGGCGACTGGCCGTGTTCTGAACACCACGGCGGTCGAAGGCAAGAACTGGAATTTCGGCGCCAACCTCACCGGCATCTTTGGTTGGCGCGGTGGCGGCATTGCCTTGCCGGGCCTGCTCAAGTACTTCAGCAACACGCCGGTTGAAGAGGCCTTACAGAAGATGGTGAGCGCGGCCGTCGACAAGATTTCGACCCAGACCGGAACGCCCTGAGTAGGCGTTCATCGGGATCCGCTAGGGCTTCAAGGCCTCGATCACGGTGTCCGGCGTCAGGATCTGCGGCAACACTTTCGGCTCACCACCGTTGACGTAAACCAGATACAGCGGCACGCCGCTGCGGCCGAACTGCTCCAGCACCTTGGTGATTTCAGGATCGGCACGTGTCCAGTCGCCGACCAGCGTCGCCACGTTGTTGGCTGCTAACGCCTGCTGCACGCGCTGCGTTTTCAACACACCTTGTTCATTGACCTTGCAGGTGATGCACCAGTCGGCGGTGAAGTCGACGAAGACGGTGCGCTTCTGCGCGAGCAGCTGTTGCAGGCGCACCGCCGAATAAGCATTGGCCTGTTCAAGCTTCGACTGTGACGCCGCGGGCGTGGACTTCAGCAGCGGATGGGTCAGCAGCGCCAGCGCCGCCGCGAGCGCGACAAATTTCAGAACCGTGGCGATCAGGTTGCGGCGGTTCCACAGCCAGAGTGCGAACGCGATCAACACCAGGCCCACCAGCACGATGGCCGCGCCGTCGATACTGGTCTGGTGTGCGAGTACCCACACCAGCCAGACCACTGTCAGGTACAGCGGATAGGCCATCACCTGCTTGAAGCTTTCCATCCAGGCGCCGGGGCGTGGCAGGAAGCCGGCCAGGCGTGGGAAGAAACCAAGCAGCAGGAAGGGCAGGGCGAGGCCCAGGCCCAGCGCCAGGAAAATACTCAGTGCAGGCAGCGGCGGCTGCGTCAGCGCAAAGCCCAGGGCCGTGCCCATGAAGGGTGCGGTGCAGGGACTGGCGACGACGGTGGCGAGGACGCCGGTAAAGAACGAGCTGCCATAGCCGGAGCCCTGTGTCAGCGATTGGCCCAGGCCCATCAGGCGCGTGCCGAATTCCACCGCGCCCGACATCGAAAGGCCGAGGCCGAACATCAGGTACGCCAGTGCACCGACAAAGATCGGTGACTGCAGCTGGAAGCCCCAGCCTATCGCTTGCCCGCCGGCACGCAGGCCCAGCAACACAGCAGCCACTGCGCCGCAAGACAACACCACGCCGGCGGTGTAGGCCAGCGCGTGGCCGCGCTGCTGACGGGCGGCGTGGCCACGGTTCTGCATCACTGAAATCGCCTTGAGCGACAGCACCGGAAACACGCAGGGCATCAGGTTGAGAATGAGGCCGCCAAGCACCGCGAATAGCAGGACCAGCGGCAGCGTGGTGGTTTCCGCCGCAGCGGTTTTCGCGGCGATGGCCGGGGTGTTCACGGCGGCAACGGTTCCAGGCACAGCGCTGAGTTCATACGCCTGTGTTTTGCCGGACTGCTCAACCACCAGAACGCCTTCGACAGTTTTCGGCGTGCTGACGAAGTAGGGACTCAGCTTTTGCGACAGGCGCAGGCTGTCCGGGTCGAATGCGATGCGTTGCGGCGTCGCCGAGTTCAGCAGGTCACTTGCGTAAGGGAAAAATCCGAGCTGTGCGCCGTCGAGCTTGGCGCCTTCAATGTTGAGCGAGAAGTCGCCATTGGCGGCGCTGAACTGGGCTTTCCATGGGGCGGCGATTGGCAGCCGTGCCCGTGTCTCGGCAAACAGCGCGGTCCAGCGGCTATCCGCGGCGGGTGATGCCGACAGTGGCAGGCTCAGGCTGACTTCCTTCTTGCCGGGAATGCAGACATCCGCGCAGACCAGCCATTTGGCTTCCGCCTTCAGCGTCACCGGCGTGCCGGCAGGCCAATGGGCGGAAACGGTGATCTGCACCAGATGCAGCGTTTGTTCGCCGTAGCCAAAGTAGGCCAGTTCACCCAGCTTGTGGAGTTGCGGATAGGGCCACTGGATAGGGCCGGCGCTGACGTCCTTGGGCAGGGTCCAGTTCAGCTGGGTCGGGATGCCGGTATCGCCGGGATTGCGCCAGTAGGTATGCCAGCCGGCGTCGGGCTTGACCCGCAGGGCCACCCAGTTGTCGCCCGGTTTGAGCGCCGTATTCTCGGCAATCAGTTCGGCTTCCACATGTTCTGCATGCGGCAGTTCGGCGCGCGCAGTGAACGTTGCCACAAGCAGGGCAACCATAATGAGAAGTCGGAGTCTGATGTTCATCGGTTCTGGACACTGCGGCAGTCATGCACTGACCGCAAAAAGGCTGAAGGGTTCTGAACCTAAACTACCATACGGGGCCGCTGTTGCCGCGGGTGCGGCATGGCACTGATGGGGTACGCCAGTGTCCGGGGAATTTTCGTATCATCCCGGCAAGCAAGAATGAGGGGAGTTGCCATGGCAACGCGGCGCAAGTTCGACATCGTGGTGTTTGGAGCAACCGGCTTCACCGGCGGCCTCACGGCCGAATACCTGGCGCGCCATGCCGGCAGCAAGCTGCGCTGGGCGCTGGCGGGCCGCAGCGAGGACAAACTCAAGCTGGTGCGTGCGCGGCTGGCCGAGATTGATCCATCCCTGGGCGAGCTGGAGCTGTTGCAGGCCGACGTCAACGACGCCGATTCGATCCAGTCGGTCGCGGCCTCGACCAAGGTCGTCATCACCACGGTCGGGCCCTACATTCATTACGGTGAGCCTTTGGTGGCGGCCTGCGCGGCGGCGGGCACCGATTATGTCGATCTTACCGGCGAGCCGGAATTTGTGGATCTTATGTGGCTGCGTTATCACGACCTGGCCCGCAGCACCGGCGCGCGCATCGTCAACTGCTGCGGCTTTGACAGCATCCCGCATGATCTCGGCGCCTATTTCACCGTGCGACAGCTGCCGGAAGACGTGCCGCTCAAGGTTGAAGGATTTGTTCGCGCCGGTGGCACATTCTCCGGTGGCACCCTGCATTCCGCAGTGACCGCGTTCTCGCGTGTCCGCGAATACGAAAAGGTGCGCAAGGCGCGCCGCCTTCGCGAAGGCTATCCGGTGGATCGCAAGATCGGTTCGACGCGCCAGCGCATTCACTTCGAGCGCGAATTTGCTTCTTGGGCGGTGCCGATGCCGACGATTGATCCGCAGATGGTGCGTCGCTCGGCCGTTGCCGATGAGCGCTACGGCCCCAACTTCCGCTATGGCCACTATGTGCTGGTGAAGAAGCTTGCGCGCGTCGCCGCGCTGGTCGGTGGTGTTGCCGCAGTGTTTGCTGGTGCTCAGATCAAGCTCACGCGTGAGCAGTTGTTCAAACTCAAATCGTCTGGCGATGGTCCGGATGAAGCGCAGCGCAAGAAGGGCTGGTTCCGCGTGCGCTTCATCGGCCAGGGCGGCGGCCAGAAAGTGATCACGGAAGTCAGTGGCGGCGATCCCGGTTACGGTGAAACATCAAAGATGCTGGCCGAGTCCGCGCTATGCCTTGCATTGGACCGCTTGCCGCGCAAGGCCGGCGTGGTCACGCCTGCGCAGGCGATGGGTGATGCGCTGATTGAACGCCTGCAGGCCGCAGGCATCCACTTCAAGGTATTGGAAAGTTAATGGACAGAATCTGGATTGGCCTCGGCGCGGCGTACGGGTTTCTGGCCGTGGCACTGGGCGCTTTCGGTGCGCACGCACTGAAGGCGCGTCTCTCGACGGAAATGCTGGCGGTATGGCGCACCGGCGTCGAATATCACTTCTATCACGCGCTCGCCTTGCTGTTGCTGGGCATCATTGCGCGCCAGACGCCTTCGCCGATGCTGAATGCGAGCGGCGCCTGCTTTGCGGCAGGCGTGCTGTTGTTTTCCGGCAGTCTCTACGCGCTCGCCCTGAGCGAAGTGCGTGTCCTCGGCGCGATCACGCCTTTAGGCGGTCTGTTGTTTCTTGCGGGCTGGATTCTGCTGGGCTACGCGGTGCTAAAGGGCTGAGCGAGACATTGCGCAAGGCATTGAGAGTCGAGCTGGCCAGCTGATCGGAGATTCTTGCGGCCGCGTTCATCACCGTGCGCTCTGCTTCTTCGCGTGCGCGCTCACCGGCTGCGGCGACGATCTGATCCATGCGCTCGGCGTGTGCGCGCAGGCCGGCTTCCAGTGCGGCATGCAGTTCCGAGAAATGGGCTTCGACCAGTTGCTCCAGTGCGTCAATGCGCTGGTTCTGCTGTGCCACGGCGTCACTGAGCAGGTTCAGGTCGGCATGCGTTCTGGCGGCGACCTGCTCCTCATCAATCCGCGTTTGCAATTGCACGGCCTGTGACTGCAGCTGCGCAATCTGCACGGACAGGCTCTGCGCGACTTCATTGAGGCCGTTGACCGGTGGCGGCGAAGCCAAGGTGTTGCGCAGGGTATTCATCACGCGCTGCTCAATCGCCACTTCCGGTTCACGGATATTCGCGACCTTGGACGGCGCGCTGACCGGCAAGGGTGGCGGGACTGCGGCTTGCGCTGGTGCCTGAAGCGGGGCTGGAACTGGCACAGACGCAGCGATCACCGCCGCGGCGGGTTTGTTCAGATTTTCCAGAATATGAGCGAGCTGTTCGGCACTGGGTGGCTTGAGCAGTACGCCTGCAGCGCCACCAGCGGTGGCCTTGCGCACAAAATCATCGCCCTCGTGAGACGAGCAGATCACTACCTTGATGTCGGCGGTGGCTGAATCAAGCTTGAGCTGGCGCAGCACTTCAAAGCCATCGGCGCCGGGCATGACATGGTCCAGAAAAATCACATCGGGACGAACCTGCTTGAGCGCGGCATAGCAGCTTTCGGCGCTCTCGGCGGTTTCCACCTTGTAGTACTGATTTTCCAAAAAGCGGCGCAAGGCAAATCGCGCCGATTTCGAATCATCCACGACCAGCGCGGTCTTGAATGCCATGTTGTCCCCTTCGAATTTTTATATTGCGACTGTAAAGAACTCTAGCACTGACCTGCCTTGCCGCAATACTTTTTTCGGAATCTGCCTGTGCGAATATTCCGATGCGATGATTGTTCAATACCATTGAATAAAATATCGCAAGATTGCTTTTCATAACGATCTTTGCAGCAACACCCTGGCGGAACAGGCGGGTCGATGGCCGGGATCCGGCGTTTTACTTGTTGTTTGGTCTGCGTCTCATTAGGGTTGCAGCACAAAATTTAAGGGGGATGCCGTGTCAGCTCTGATCAATCGCCGTGATCTGGATTTTCTGCTTTATGAAATGCTGGATGTCACCGCACTGTGCCAGCGCCCGCGATTCGCACAACATGACCGCGACACCTTCGAGTCGGTGATTGAAGCGGCGCACACGCTGGCCGAGGAAAAATTCCTGCCGTTTGCCGCCAAGCTGGATGCCAACGAGCCGCACTTTGATGGCGAGCGCGTGCACATCATTCCTGAAGTGAAGGACGCGCTGCAGGCTTATGTCGACGGCGGCTTCCTGGCCACGGCATTCGATGCGGAAAACGGCGGCTCGCAGCTGCCTTATGTGATCGCGCAGGCGGTTGCGGCCTTGTTCGCCTCGGCCAATGGTCCGGCCGTGGGTTACACCCTGTTGACGATGGCCGCGTCCAATCTGCTCAGCGTGCATGGCACCGAGGAGCAGAAGGCGCGCTACATGCGGCCGATGATGGCAGGCCGCTGGTTCGGCACCATGTGCCTGTCCGAGCCGCAGGCCGGTTCATCGCTCGGCGACATCAAGACGCGCGCGATGCCGCAGCCGGATGGCAGCTATCAGATCAGTGGCAACAAGATGTGGATCTCCGGTGGTGAACATGATCTGTCGGAGAACATCGTGCATCTGGTGCTGGCACGCATGGATGGCGCGCCTGCAGGCGTCAAGGGAATCTCACTGTTCATCGTGCCCAAGTTCCACGTCAACGATAACGGCACGCTGGGCACCCGCAACGGCGTTCGCCTAGTCGGGCTCAATCACAAGATGGGCTGCCGCGGCACCGTCAACACCGTGCTGAGTTTTGGCGACACGCCGTGCACGGGCTATCTCGTCGGCAAGCCCAATGAAGGGCTGGCCTGCATGTTCCACATGATGAACGAGGCGCGCATCGCCGTCGGTCTTGCGGGTGTGATGTCGGGCTACGCCGGTTATCTGTTCGCACTTGAATACGCACGTACGCGTCCGCAGGGGCGTTTGCCGACCGACAAGAATCCTGAGAGCAGGGCGGTCGCGATCATTGAGCACAGCGATGTACGTCGCATGCTGTTGCAGCAGAAGGCTTACGTCGAAGGCGGACTCGCGCTATGCCTGTACTGCGCAAAGCTGGTCGATGAAAAAGCGACGGCTGAAGACGCCAAACAGAAGGAAGAGATTGGACTGCTGCTGGAAATCCTCACGCCGATCGCCAAGGCCTGGCCGGCTGAGTTCTGCCTGGAGGCCAACAAGCTCGCGATCCAGGTGCTGGGTGGTTACGGCTATACGCGCGACTATCCGGTGGAGCGTCACTATCGCGACAACCGCCTCAACGCGATTCACGAAGGCACCAACGGCATCCAGGGTCTCGACCTGCTGGGTCGCAAGGTGACGATGAAGAACGGCGCCGCGCTGCGCTTGTTGATGGGCGAGATCCAGCAAACGGTCAAGGCCACGGCAGCGGATGCCACGCTGGCGGAATTCTCGGCCGCGCTGGCCAAGGCCAGCGAGGCCGCGGTGGCAACGACGCAAGCCCTGGCCGTGGCGGCGATGCAGGGCAAGGTTGATCTGTTCCTCGCCAACGCGCATCTCTATCTGGAGATGCTGGGCCATATCGTCGTGGCATGGATGTGGCTGCGACAGGCCCAAGCTGCACAGTCAGCGCGCGCGACGGCTACGGCGGCTGATCAGGATTTCTATGAAGGCAAGCGCATCGCCTGCCAGTATTTCTTCCGTTATGAATTGCCGAAGGCGCATCGCAACGCTGAGTTGCTCGCCAGGCTGGATGACACCTGCCTCAAGCTGTCCGTTGCCTCGCTTTGAGAAAGGCATAAGCAAATGAATAATCGGTATCAAAAGGGCATATCAAAATAGCCCCGTAAAAAATACGATGTGCGCCAGCCTGCGCGTTCCCGCGGCAGGCTTCGTAGACGCAGGGAGCGCGCTATATGAAGCACAAGAAAATTCTAGGGGCGGCCAGCGCTTTACTAGCGGTTGCAGTCACGACGCCGGCCGTAGCCACCAATGGTTACTTCCTGCATGGCTATGGCGCGGCATCGGCCGCGATGGGTGGTGTCGGTTATGCCTTGCCGCAGGATGCACTGGCGCCGGCGGCGAATCCTGCGGGGCTCACCCTGGTCGGCGACCGGCTGGATGTGGGCGTTGACTGGTTCATCCCGCGCCGTGGTGCCACCATCTACAACAACCAATCGATTGCGCCGTTGATCAACAGTGGCAGCGTGCTGGGTGGCGGCACCGGGCTGACCGGCCCGTCGGCTAACGGCACTTACAACGGCGATCTCAAGACCAACGCCTACATTCCCAATCTTGGCTACGCCAGCCAGTTCAACGAACGCCTGAGCTGGGGCGTGGCAATGTACGGCAACGGTGGCTTGCAGACTGCCTATCACGTCAATCCCTTTGCGGCGTTCCAGTTGAAGGGCACTCCGCAAGTCGCGGGCGTGGACCTGCAGCAATTGTTTATTGCGCCGACGCTCGCTTACCGGATTACCGATCACCAGTCGATCGGGGTGTCGCTGGATCTGGTGTATCAGAAATTCAAAGCCTTTGGCCTGCAGGCGTTTGCGCTGACGGGTTATCCGAGTCCGCAGCTGGCCATCGTCGGCCCGTTCTCGGTAGCGCCGGACAAGGTGACGGACAACGGCCCGGACAATTCCTTCGGCGTCGGCTATCGCGTCGGCTATCTCGCTGAACCGTTTGAAGGGTTCACCGTTGGCGCCAGCTATCAGCCGAAGACGCACATGTCGCGCTTCAAGAAATACTCGGGTCTGTTTGCCGGCCATGGCGTGTTTGATGTACCGGAAAACTACGGTGGCGGTATTGCCTATCGCTGGCAGAAATTGTGGGTGCTATCGGCTGACGTGCAGCGCATCAACTACAACGATGTGTCGTCGGTGGGACGTCCGCTGCAACCCTTCGTCGACGGTGCAAAACTGGGCGCGGATGATGGCCCCGGCTTCGGCTGGCGCAACATGACCATCTACAAGTTCGGCGCTGCGGTGCAGGTGTTCAAACCGCTGTTGCTGCGTGTCGGCTATAGCTACGGCCGGCAGCCGGTGCCGCAGGATCAAACCCTGTTCAACATCCTTGCGCCCGGCGTGATCGAGCAGCATTTCACCGCAGGTGCGCTGATCAACCTGGGCAGTGGTTATGATCTGAGCCTGTCATATCTTTATGCACCGGAGAAAACGGTGCGCGGAAAGAATTCGATCCCGGGCGGGACGGTGCTGGACCTGCCGCCGAAGAATTTTGGCGGCGGCGAAGCAGATATCCATCTCAAGGAACAAACGGTTGGCGTTGCGCTGACCGTGCACTTCAACTAACCCACTTGAATCCAAGGTGACCTCATGCTGCTGCAATCACTCATTGGTGGATTAATCATCGGCGCTGGTGTTTCGCTGCTGCTGCTCGGTCGTGGACAGATCGCCGGCATCAGCGGAATTTTTGGCAACACCATCACGGGCGATTTCGGACAGGGTCGCTGGCGCCTGGCGTTTCTCGTGGGGTTTCTGCTGTCGCCTGTTGTCGCGCTGCCCTTCACGCATCAATGGGTCAGCGCCAACATTGACCTCAACGCACCAGGCTTGGTCATTGCAGGCTTGCTGGTGGGAGTGGGGACGCAGATCGGCAGTGGCTGCACCAGTGGCCATGGGGTTTGCGGTCTCGGCAACCTGTCGACGCGCTCTCTGGTGGCAACGGTCACGTTCATGTTGGTTGCGGCGATAACGGTGTTCATCGTTCGTCACGTGGCAGGAGCTTGATATGGGCGCTTTCATTGCATTTGCATCTGGCCTGATTTTTGGCATTGGCTTGCTGATCTCCGGCATGACCGATCCGCAGCGCATCCTTGCGTTCCTCGATGTCGCAGGGCCATGGAATCCCGCGTTGGCCTTGGTGATGGGCGGCGCGCTGGGCGTTGCCTTGCCGGTGTTTGCGTACGCACGCAGCCGTGGCAATTCCCTGGCGGGACAGGCGCTGGCGCGGATTGATCGCAAGACGATCACGCCGAGACTGGTTTTCGGCAGCGCCCTGTTTGGCGTGGGCTGGGGATTGAGCGGCATCTGCCCGGGTCCTGGTTTGCTGATTGCACTGAGCGGGCAGTGGCAGCCGCTGTTGTTCCTGGCCAGTGTCGCCGTGGGCGTCTATCTGTATCGCGCCTTCCTTCTGCCCAAGCCTGCTGCGGTGAAGATTGATCCGGTAGGCGCCAGCGCCGGCGGATAAATCGCCGGCTTTTCGGCACAATGCCCCATCAAGAATAGCGGGGGCGGTGATGAAAAGGATTTTCCTGTTGCTGGCGGTGATTGCGCTGGTGGGTTTGGGCGCGCTCTTCGTCAGTTTCATGCCCGCGACCCTTGCGGTGGATTCCATTCCCAAGGTGCTGCTGCGTCCGGCGCATCCGCCGGTGGAGATGCGCCTTTATGCGATTGAAGCCGGCAAGATGATGTCGCAGGCAGCGTTTGCGTATCGCGGTGGAAAATTCGGCGAGCCGCGCGTGTTCGGCATGGGTGGCATCCTGGTACAGCACCCCAAAGGCAACCTGCTGTTCGACACCGGTTTTGGCAAGGACGTCGATCGGCATTTCAAGACGGTTCCTGCGCTGATGCGCGCCACTTCAACGTACGAGAAGGAGCCCACCGTTGCCGAGCAGTTGCAGAAGTCCGGCATTGCACCGGCCGCGCTCAAGGCGATCATCCTCACGCATGCGCATTGGGACCATGTCAGTGGCCTTGAGGATCTTCCCGGCGTGCCGGTCTGGGTGAATGACCAGGAGCGCAGCTTCATCAAGTATGGCGACGACGCCACCGCGCTGATCCGCAGTTTTGGCAACCTCAATTATCGCGTCTATAACTTTCCCAGCGGCCCTTACCTGGGTTTCAGGAAAAGCTATGACGTCTTCGATGACGGCAGTGTCGTGCTGGTGCCGGCTTCAGGGCATACGCCAGGTTCCATCATCGCGTTCATCACGCTGCCAGGCGGGAAGCGCTATGCCCTGATCGGCGACCTGGCCTGGCAAACCGAAGGCATCACGCTGCCCGCAGAAAAGCCATGGGTCTCACGCAAGCTGGTCGATTGGGACGAGAACCGCGTACGCGATCTGATTGTTCACATGCATCAGTTGCAGGCAGCGATCCCCGGATTGGTGATCGTGCCGGCGCATGATCGAAGGGTGTGGGATACCCTGCCCAGGCTGGGTGGCTGAGATTTTCTGGTTTGAGCGTGTGAAGCCATTCTGCTTCGAGTTAAAACTGAATAGCACGGCTGGCCTCATCACCGGGCCCATTCATCAACAGCTTGATGACATCCTCTGGCGGCGTTTCCACCTTGGGCCAGTGTGCGTAGGGCTCAATCTCCACCAGACGTGTATGGAAGATCGGCAGTGGAATCTTCTGGTCGCCCTTGATCAGGGTGGCAGTCCAGGTCTTGAGGTCGTCACTGATATGAATATCCAGCGTCGCCATGTCCTGTTCACCCGGCGCATAGTCGTTGTCTTCGGGCTTGCGTCCGGGGAATAGTTTCTCAAAGGCGGCCCAGACCGTGGCAAGGCCATCCGAGTCATCAGCACCACCGGTCTTGGTTTCGTCGAAGAAATACAAAGGCAGGTAATACCACTTGCCCTTGCCATCAATGAACCACATCAGCACCGAAGTGGGAACCCCCCGCATGACTGCAGCAGTTTTGTACCGTTCCATCTGCCAAGGCGCGATGTATTCCGCCTCTACGTTGCCGCGTGATTCGCTCAAATCCACCAGCCGCCCATTGCCACTCAGACGATAGCGCCAGGGATATTTCACCCGCTGCTGGCGGTAGTACTGGTTGTCCGGCAGCCAGCCGCCTTTGAGTTTTTCAAAGGTTTCCTGATCCAGAACCGTGCGGAACGTGCCGTAGTCGCTCAAAGCCTCCCAGCGGTCGGGATTAATTGGAATGGGTGGTTTGCTCTCTTGGTTGTAGCGCTGCGCCGTCATCTGCGGCTGGTGGGAGGCCCAGTACTGTCCCAGTTCCACTTGATCCATATCACTGCCGGCCCAGACCATCACATAACCTTGGGGTGCGATGCCCACCTTGATCTTGTTATACCGTGGCACGATCTGGCCTAGATGTCGGTCAAAATCCACCATCTTCTGCTGGAAGAGTTTGTAAATCTTCTCCATCGGCAGTTCTGCCTTCAACTGGTAGAAGCGATCCTCCTGATAGTCGTAATACTGCATGTGCAGTGTCTTGGGGATTGGCGTGGTTATCTCGTCGCCCCCCATCGGAATCACCCCCGCAGCCCAACCATTGCCCGAGGCATAAAAGCTGCGGATGGGTTGGCCCTGCGCATCGGTGAAATAGCAGGTTCGCACCAGCGTTTCCACCATCGTGCCTTTTTTACCAATCGTGTAATGGCCACTGAACAGGGTCCAGGTGATCTGAGCGGTTTCATAAGCAGGCATATCGGATTTTCCGGCAGGACGAATTAAAAATTGGCAGGTGGCAGCAGCGCCAAGACACAGCAAGAGCACGACCGCCAGAATGCGTTTCATCCTGTAATCCACTCACGCTGTGGCCGGCCATTCTCCATTCTCGGCCCGTGCGCTAGCTGGTCTACCGGGCCATCGGATAGCGTCTGGAAGGAGCAATGCAGAAACTGATGGCGGAAGGCCTGGGCCTCGTCCTGGCCCAAATGTTCCTCCAGAGACCAGCGGGAGTCCTTGTCTTGAGTCTTCCGGGCATGGTCCCGCAGGGCCACCCAGACCTTCTTGACCTGGGCATAAACCGGTGGCTGGAGTACGTCGCCCCGAAATTCCACATTGGCATGTTCCTGTGCCTGATCCACCATCAGCGCCAGCCCCACCTTGTAGTACTCGTTGGGGATGCGACGCTGATGAGTCACAAAACGACCCTGTTGCCAGTCCCGTTCGTGGAGGGGAGAACGGTTCTCTCCGGTATACCAGCCCTGGCCACCAATAAACCTCGTGACCGCGCTCTGTCGGTTCAGGGTGCGCGCTTCAACCATATGATCCGGATAGCCGCCGCCTACGTCTGAATGGGCGCCAGGAATGGCCAATTGCCGTCCCATGGGCCATGCGCCGGCATCGTCGTAGCGGTAACGCTGAAGCGCGGACTCGATGGTGGTCAGAGAAAAGTTCTGGCGGTATTCATCCAGCGCTGCGAGATGAAAGACCCTGCGGGCATAGCCGTCGCCAAAGGCCAGCTTTAACTCGGTCACGTCATTGCCAAAATCGGTGTCGAATTTTCCTTTGAGAGGCTGAATCCCTTCAGCGTAGGCAGACACGGTGTCGAACAGCCCGACAAAGCCGATGCGGGCATGCACGTCCTTCCAGGTGCCACCAAACAAGCGCTTGCGGGTATTGGCCAGATGAATGAAATGCCGTGCGGCGGCGGCGCCACGGCTGAAGCCGTAGACGTTGATGTCGAGTAAATGAGGAGCATCTCGTTTCCCTCTCCTTCCATCCCTGACAGCCCGCATGATCCGGTCAAAAGAACCCTCGACCCGCGCGACAATACCGGTTTGACCGCTGCCGAGGGCATATCCCCGGGTGTTGTCATCCTCATAGCGGGTGGTGCCGATGCCGTCGATATAGACCGAACTTTTTTGCCCATATCCACTCGTTAGTGCAAACCACATCCGCGCCACATTGGACAGATCGTTGGCATAACTCTCTTCACCCCGGTGCTTGTCCTTGATGCTTTTATCGGCTGTGGCGTTGTAGTAGTTATTGCCGGTGCCATCAAAGAAGACATTCACCTCGGCCACATCCACAATGATCACATGCTCGCTGTCGGGACGGTCGTTGGCGACGGCTCTGGAATTTTCAAAACCTCTGGGCATATGGGGCTCCTGTGCAATCAGGTGATGTTGCCGGGTTTGGCGTCGATGCCAGCATTTGATTCCTTAAAGTAATTCAGTGGTTAGATACGTGAAGAGACACTAATCACAATCTGTGTGTCTGCACATGGACGTCGATAAGTGTGTCGGTTTTAAAGATGGTTCAAGCGTTGTCTGAATCTGCATGAGATCTTTGGAGGGGAGGGACTGCGGTTACGTTTATTTACACGTGCAGTAAGCTCCAATTCAGGTTGCGGGACTAACGTGTTCTTACACGCCAGCTTGGCGGTGTTCAGAACTGTTGGAGACTGCAATGAAGCTCATTACCCGTATCGTATTACTGGCTGCAGCGCTGGTACTGCCTGCATTGGCCTCGGCGGGCACCTATGTGTCGATTACCGTAGCGCCACCGCCGTTGCCGGTGTATGCGCAGCCTGTGTGCCCGGGTGACGGATACATCTGGACGCCGGGTTACTGGGCCTGGGATGGTGCTGATTACTACTGGGTGCCCGGCACCTGGTGCTTGCTCCCGCTGTCAATGTGTTCTGGACGCCGGGCTACTGGGGTTGGGTCGGTGGTTTCTACGCCTGGCACGCCGGTTACTGGGGCCCGCATGTAGGCTTCTACGGCGGCGTCAATTACGGCTACGGCTACACCGGCGTGGGTTATGGCGGTGGTCGCTGGGAAGGCGGCGCGTTTCGCTATAACCGCGCGGTCAACAACATCAACGTCGTCAACATTCACAATACCTACAACACCGTCATTGTGAACAACAACAGCAGCCGCGTGAGTTTTAACGGTGGTGACCGTGGCATCAGGGCGCAACCCAATGCGCGGGAAATCGCGGCAGCACGTGATAGCCACATGGGCCCGACCCGTATGCAAGAGCAGCACGTTCAGGCTGCGCGTGAAGACCGCTCGCAACGCTTCTCGCAGAATCGCGGCAATCCTGCCAACGCCGCGATGTCGCGCCCCTCTGCTGCTGGCAAGCCCATGATGAGAGCGCCCGATGCCGCGACTCGTTCTGCGCAGGGCCACATGCCTTCATCGGGCTATGCGCCGCATGCTGACAATGGCCAGCGCAATGGACCGCGCACGCCGCAGGTGCATGGCGCGGTGAATAACCGGATTGAGCCGCCGCGTGGCAATGACAGGCCTTCATCCTCGTATGCACCGCGTGAGCGTCCGCAAAACCCAGGTGGAGCCCCGCAGGGCATGCGCCAGGAAGCTCCGCGTGCAATGAACCCCAACGCAATGCGTGGGCCGCAGCACATGGGCGGTGGTGAAAATCGCCGCAGCGAAGGCCCAAGGGCACAGCCGGAACATCGTCGTGAAGAGCGTTAATGCACGCAGGATGAAGGTTAAAAATCGTGAAGCCCGAAACGTGTTGATGATTGTTCAGGAGCAGTTCAAGTCGTTGGCATAGTCTGGTTCATGTTCAAGCAGGAGTACGGTCATGAAAACCAAATTGCTTTTTGCAGGCCTAGTTGCACTGAGTGCGTCGCTCAGCGGTTGCGTTGTCGCACCGGCATATGACGGCCCCGGGTACTACGGTGGTCCCGCAGTCGTGGTTGCACCGGCACCGGTGATCTATCACGGTTATTACGGTGGCTACTATGGTGGATACCGTGGCGGTTATCGTTATCACGGGCCGTATCGTCACTGGTAGGCGCGAGTGATTCCATGCGGCGGGAGGCAGTGGTGCTGCTTCCCGCCGATGATCAGGCGCTATTTTTTCTGGCCCTACTCAGTCGCCATTGATGCAATCACTTTTTCACCTTGCTTTGGTCGCTGTGTAATTTTCACTGTTTGAACAAGCGCAGGGCGCTTGGCACTTTGCGGAAATGTCCATTTCCGCGGCTCTACTCCTCATACTCAAATGGCCCAAGGGTGTTGTTCTCCCTTGCGAGGCGTGTCATAAGCAGATCAATGACAGGCTTGGAAACAAGCCTTGCTTAATCGATTTTGAGGAGAATGGGTATGTACGATTACATCATCGTCGGCGGTGGCTCCGCCGGCTGTGTGCTGGCGAATCGCCTGAGTGCCAGTGGTCAGCATAAGGTCTGCCTGCTGGAAGCAGGTCCTGCGGACACCAGTCCGTTCATCAAGATTCCCAGCGGTGTGATTCCCCTGCTGCGTGGCAAGAGCCACAACTGGCATTTCTGGACCGCACCCGAGCCGCACATGGGCAAGCGCCGCATGTTCTGGCCGCGCGGCAAAACACTGGGTGGCAGCTCGTCGATCAATGCGCAGGTTTATATCCGCGGCAATGCCTGGGACTATGATCACTGGGCCAGCCTGGGCAATGCCGGCTGGAGCTATGCCGAGGTGCTGCCTTACTTCAAGAAATCGCAGAACTGCGAATTGGGCGCGGACGCCTACAACGGCCAGGGCGGTGAGTTGAATGTCGCTGCGCTGCGTTTCAACAATCCACTGAGTCATGCCTTTCTCAAGGCAGCGGAGCAGGCGGGACATCCGAAGACGGCGGACTTCAACGGCGCGCAGCAGGAAGGCTTCGGTTTTTACCGGGTGTTCCAGAAAGGCGGCGAGCGTTGCAGCAATGCCCGCGCATTCCTGCGCCCGGCAGAGACACGCCCCAACCTGACGGTCATCACCGGCGCACAGGCCACGCGCGTACTGTTCGAAGGCAAGCGCGCCGTCGGCGTGCGTTATTCCAGCGGCGGAAAACTGCATGATGTGCGCGCCACGCGTGAAGTGATCCTGAGTGGCGGCGCGATCAATTCACCGCAGCTATTGCTGCTTTCCGGTGTGGGCCCTGCGGATGAGATTCGCCGTCATGGCATCGAGTCGGTGCACGAGCTGCCGGGCGTCGGCAAGAATTTGCAGGATCATCTGGATGTGATTGTTTCAGCGCGCGAGAAAACACGTTTCTCCCTGTCGCTGAATCCGCTGTCGCTGTGGACAACGGTCAAGGCGGTATTCCAGTACATCTTCGGTCGTCGTGGCCTGCTCACCAGCAATGTTGCCGAGTCGGGCGGATTCATCAAGAGCGATCCGTCGCAGCCGATTCCGGATTTCCAGATTCACTTTGCGCCGCTGGCCTATTCGCATCACGCGCTGAATCTGCTGCCGGTGTTTGGTTATGCGTACACCATCATGTTCTGCAATCTGCGTCCGCGCAGCATTGGCGAGCTGACCCTGGAAAAGGCGGATCCGCTGGCGCCGCCACGCATCCAGGCCAACTATCTGGCCGATGAGGACGACATGCGCCGCATGGTGGTTTGCATCCGCAAGGGCCGCGAGATCCTGGCGCAGCCTGCGTTTGCGCCGCATCGTGGCGAAGAGCTGCAGCCGGGGCCTGCCGTGCAGACCGATGCGCAGATCCAGGCATGGGTGCGCGAGAACGCCGAGACGGTGTACCACCCGGTAGGCACCTGCAAGATGGGCGTCGACGATATGGCCGTGGTCGACCCGCAACTGCGTGTGCGCGGGATTGAAGGTTTGCGCGTGGTGGACGCGTCAGTGATGCCGACGCTGATTGGCGGCAACACCAATGCGCCAACGACGATGATTGCCGAAAAGGCGGCAGACATGATTCTCGCGGCTGCATAAGTCACTGTTTTCCCTCTCTCTATCAGTGAGGATGAAAAGGCGCCGGAGGGGCGCCTTTTTGTTGGTCGTCTGGCGGGATCGGCGAAAGCAGGGCACGCCGGGGCAAAATCCCCGACAATATGCCCATGCGAATTGGCCCCTATCTCATCGACCCCACCGTGGTGCTTGCGCCTATGGCTGGGGTTACCGACCTTCCGTTCCGCCAGCTATGCAAGAAGCTGGGCGCGGGTTTGTGCGTGTCGGAGATGACGATTGCCGATGCCACCTTGTGGCATACCGAGAAATCACGTTTGCGGCGCGATCATGCTGGCGAAACAGAACCTGTCAGCGTGCAGATCGCGGGCTATGACCCGCAGATGATGGCGGATGCCGCGCGCTTCAATGTTGAGCATGGCGCGCAGATCATCGACATCAATATGGGTTGCCCGGCGAAGAAAGTCTGCAAGGTCGATTCAGGCTCGGCGCTGATGAAGGACGAAAAACTGGTTGGCGAAATCTGCGCCGCCGTGGTCAAGGCGGTGGATGTGCCCGTGACCTTGAAGATCCGCACCGGCTGGGCGCGTGAACACAGGAATGGCCTGGTGATCGCGCGCATCGCGCAGGACAGCGGCATTGCCGCGCTTGCCGTGCATGGCCGCACGCGACAGGATCTCTACGAAGGCGCCGCCGAGTACGACACCATTGCTGCGATCAAGCAGGCGCTGGCCATTCCGGTGATCGCCAACGGTGATATTTCCACGCCGGAGCAAGCGCGCCACGTGCTCGATTACACCAAGGCCGATGCCGTGATGATCGGCCGCGCGGCGCAGGGTCGCCCGTGGATCTTCCGCGAAATTGCGCACTACCTGGCGACGGGTGAAAAGCTGGCCGCGCCCTCACGCTTCGAAGTGAGTCGCTGGCTGCTCGAACATCTCGACGATCTGTATTCCTTCTACGGCGAAGGCCGCGGCTTGCGTGTCGCGCGCAAGCACATCCAGTGGTACTGCCAGGATGAAGAAGGACGCGAGGCGTTCTGGTCGGCGATCAATCGCGTGACCGATGCCGCAGAGCAGCGTGCCAGGGTGGCTGCGTTCTTTGAAGGTGATCTCGACTACGCCACCGCTGCGTAATCGTAGGGTGCGCTGTGCGCACCATCGTCACTCAGGCTTGGCGAGCCTCTCTGCCACCACCTTCAGCACCTGCGGGTTCACTCCAAGCCCAAAGTGGCTGCTGAACACTTCCACATTCTCGGTGTATTCGCTGGGCTCCTCCTGCGAACACTGCCAAGCCACCACGCCATCACTCTTGCTGTAGATCGCCGTGCAAGGAACAGGCGGTGGCGTGCGGCGACGCTGGAATCCATCCCAATCCAGCTTCGGCGGATTTTTGCGATTGGCGTAGCGGAACAGGCCTTCGACATTGTTGGCGCTGGGATGTCCATTGATCGGACTGCCCAGCGTAATGACGCGACGGACCAGCTCGGGTTGCGCGCGCGCCATCTCTCGCACAAAAACGCCACCAAGGCTCCAGCCGATCAGGCTGACTTTGCGATCATCATGTCGCAGGTAAACATCCTGCAGGTGCGCGCCGAGTCTTTCCCTCATGCCCTTGCGCATGCCGAGGTTGCGGCCCTGGTTCCATCCATAAACCTTGTAGCCAAGCATCTGCAGCAGGCGGCGCATCGGCTGCATCGAGCCATCGGTGGTGCCAAAACCGGGGACCAGTATCACCGGATGCCCGTCACCGTGCGGCAGTTTTCTCAGCCAGGGCAGTGTCAGCATCATGGTGCCGAATTCGGCAAAGGCGCGGCCCTCCAGCAAGAGCAGCAACTTGGAGGGCGGGGCGATGGAGACGTCTTCTTCGCGCTGGGGCTTAACGACCATGATTTGTTTCCTGAAGCGGAACGATGGCTGACTTTATGCGGTCAGAGCTCATAGTTCAAAAAACAGTTCAAAAGAACTGACCAATCCGGTCAGTTCTTTATGCTTGTGGCAGTCATGGGGGTGGCCTAGCATCCTCCCAACAAGAAGCGGAGTCCTGCATGGCAAGGTACAACGGTGTCGCCAAAACATTGCACTGGCTGGTGTTTGCACTGATGAGCTGCGCATTTGTCGTGGGCTTTTACATGCACGACCTGCCGTTGAGCCCGCGCAAGCTGCAGCTGGTGTCCTGGCATAAATGGACCGGTGTGACTATTTTTGTGTTGGTGCTGCTGCGTCTGACCTGGCGTTTGTTTAATCCGCCGCCTGCGCAGGCCTCACCAATGCCGCAGTGGCAGCTGCAGGCATCGGAAGCGATGCATCGCCTGCTGTACATCCTGATGCTGGCCATGCCCTTGAGTGGCTGGTTGATGAGCTCGGCCAAAGGCGTGCAGACCGTCTGGTTTGGACTGCTGCCATTGCCCGACCTGCTGTCCAAGAATCCGCCGTTGGGCAAGGCCCTGTCGGAAGTCCACGAGGCGCTGGGTTTCATCATTCTCGGTTTTGTCGCTGTGCACGTACTGGCCGCGCTGAAACATCATTTTGTTGACCGCGACGATGTGCTGGCGCGGATGACACCGGGGCTCAAGCCCCTGTCGAAATAGTCAGGAGATCGTCATGCGTCATTCAGGTTTTATTTTTGCTGCGCTTCTTGGGTTGCTGGCGAGTTCCTCCAGCTTTGCAGCAGAACGTGCATTGCAGGCCGCAGGCAGCAGCGTGGCGTTTGTCTACAAGCAGATGAATGTTCCATTGGACGGACGCTTCAGGAAGTTCAGCGGCAAGATCAATTTCGATGCGGCCAAGCCGGAGACCTCCAGCATCGAGATGGTGGTCGATGTGGCGAGCTTCAGTTCCAACGAAGATGCCGATCCGGAAGTGGTGAAGCCGACCTGGCTGGATGTGGCCGGGCATCCACAGGCGCGCTTTACCAGCAAGAGCATCAAGTCCCTCGGCGGTGGCCGTTACCAGGCCGCCGGTACGCTCAACATCAAGGGCATCAGCCGTGATGTCACCGTGCCGTTTGATTTCAAGGAGCAGGGCGCCAACGCCAGTGTCGATGGGCAGTTCACCCTCAAGCGCGGCGACTACAAGGTTGGCGAGGGCGAATGGAGTGCCTTCGATATCGTCGCCAACGATGTGCTCGTCAAATTCCATCTGGTCGTCGGCCCCGCAGCCGGCGCCAGGAACTGATTCGCTTCAATCCATTCATCAGGAGATTCACATGCAGAAGATTTTTGCCGCAGCCCTCGTGGCTGCCAGTGCCACCTTTGCCGGTTCGGTATCCGCTGCGCCGGTGACGTACACAATTGACGGCAGCCACAGCTTGCAGAGTTACAGCTATCGCCACCTGGGCCTGTCCTACGCCGGCGGACGTTTCGACAAGACCACCGGCACCATCACTCTCGACGCCGCAGCCAAGACCGGCAGCGCCGACATCAGCATTGACGTGAATTCGCTCAACACCGGCGTAGCCAAGCTGGATGAACACCTGAAGGGCGATGGATTCTTTGACGCTGCGAAATTCCCGACCATCACCTTCAAGTCCAGCAGCTTCAAGTTCAGCGGTGACACGCTGAGCAGCGTCAGTGGCGACCTGACGATCCATGGCGTGACCAAGCCGGTGACGCTGACGGTGACCAACTTCGCCTGTCTCGAACACCCGATGATGAAGGTTCCTGCCTGTGCGGCGAATGCCGAGGCGACGATCAAGCGCTCGGAATTCGGCGTGGGCAACTACGTGCCGATGGTCGGCGACGAGGTCAAGCTCGCGCTGGAAGTGGAAGCGCTGAAGAAGTAAGTCCATCACTGCTTCAGAAAAGCCCCCGTAGATGGGGGCTTTGTTTTTCAGGGTCACTCGAAGAGCGTGGTCTGCACTTCCTCCGCATCGCTGAAGTTGCCGAGGCCAACACCCACGAGGCGATAGCGTTGCTGCGGATCCTCGCCGACGCGCTCCAGCAGGGACAGCGCAATCTCGGTCAGCACCTCGCAGGATGCAGGGGGCGACGCTGGAGTGTGGCTGCGCGTCAGGATACGGAAGTCCGAGGTCTTGAGCTTGAGTACCACCGTGCGACCGATGCGCGAGGTCTTGCGGGTCGCGCGCCAGGTTTTCTCGGCCATGTTGCGGATGGTCGGCTCCAGTCCGGACAGCAGGACATCCTGGGCAAAGGTGTCTTCAGCCGAGATCGATTGCGTGGGGCGATCCGGTTTGACTTCACTGTGATCAATGCCCATTGAGAGATTGTGCAGGCGCATGCCATAGCGGCCGAAGCGCTGTTCAAGCGTCACCGCGGTGAGCTGGCGCAGATCGCCGACGGTGACGACGCCCATTCCCTTGAGCTTTTCTTCCATCACCTTGCCGACGCCGGGCAGGCGGCCCACCGGCAATGGCGGCAGGAAGGTGTCGATGTCCGCGGGTTGGATGACGAATTGGCCGTCAGGCTTGCGCCAGTCCGAGGCGATCTTCGCGAGGAACTTGTTCGGGGCGATGCCAGCGGATGCCGTGAGGCTCAATTCTTCGCGGATCTGCGTGCGGATGGCGCTCGCGACCTTGGTGGCCGTCGGCAGGCCGGTCTTGTTCTCGGTGACATCGAGATACGCTTCATCGAGCGACAAAGGTTCGACCAGCTCGGTGTGCTGCAACATGATTGCGCGCACCGCATTGGAGACGGCGCGATAACGGACAAAGTCGGGTGGCACGAAGACCGCTTCCGGACACAAGCGCTCGGCGCGCACCGCAGGCATCGCCGATCGCACTCCGAATTTGCGCGCTTCATACGACGCCGCGCAGACCACCGAGCGGCTGCCGCGCCAGGCCACTACCACTGGTTTGCCACGCAGGCTGGGATCGTCGCGCTGCTCGACGGATGCGTAGAACGCATCCATATCGACATGAACGATCTTGCGTTGGGACATGCGGGCTTGGCGCGGCGGGGCGGGGGTTGAGTGATGGGCCTATGGTAAGCCCTTGGCGTTGAAATACGATGGCTAGATGATAGTCTCGCCTCACTCGTCAAGCAGGAAACGCAAACCATGATGGTCCAGCATGCACTCGACTACGCAGGCGTTGCGGTATGCGCGATTTCAGGAGCGCTGGCGGCGGGCCGTCGCAGCCTGGATCTGCTCGGTGTCGTGGTGATTGCCATCGTCACCTCCATCGGCGGCGGCACGCTGCGTGATCTTTTGCTGGATCGTCATCCGGTGTTCTGGATTGCGCAGACCGGTTACCTGATGGTGGCCATCGCCGCGGCGCTGTTCACGCTGTGTTACGTGCGCTTCTTCAAGCCGCCTGAGCGCGTGTTGCTGGTGGCCGACGCATTCGGTCTGGCGCTGTTCACGATCTCAGGCGCGCGCATCGCCTACGACAGCGGCGCGGACGGCATGATCGTCGTGATGATGGGCGTGATCACCGGCGTATTCGGCGGCGTCCTGCGCGATGTGTTGTGCGCGGAGATCCCGATGATCCTGCGCAAGGGACATATCTACGCCACGGCAGCCATTGCGGGCGCCTGTGGTTTTGTCCTGTTGAAGAACTTCGACCTGTATTCCCCGCTGCCCGCCATCGCAGGAATGGGCATTGTGATCAGCCTGCGCCTGGCGGCGATCGTCTGGAACCTTGAACTGCCGGTGTTCAGCCTGCAGGATCATGGCCGCCATGGTGACGACAAAACAGGTCGCGACTAGATCAATCCTTTTTCGGTCAGCGTGTCCTTGACGAAGGCGTAATAGATTGGCGCTGCGATCAGGCCGGAAATGCCGAACAGGGCCTCCATCACCACCATCGCAATCAGCAGCTCCCAGGCCTGCGAGCGGATGTGCGAGCCAATGATGCGGGCGTTGAGGAAGTATTCCAGTTTGTGAATGCTGATCAGGAATGTCAGCGAGCCGATCGCGATATTGATCGATACGCTCAGGCTGACCAGCACGATGACGGTGTTTGAAATGAGATTGCCCAGGATCGGCATCAGGCCGGCAAGGAAGGTGACCGCGATCATCGTCTTGACCAGCGGCAAATGAATCCCCAGCAGCGGCAGCAGCACGGCCAGATAGAGCGCGGTGAATACGGTGTTGATGCTGGCGATCCAGAACTGCGCAAACACTACGCGGCGGAAGGCATCGCCGAGGCGCTGGGTGCTCTCGGCAATCGCGCGTGACAACGGACGACGGGCCTCCAGTGGAATAGGTGTCTTGAGGGCCAGCAGTGCGCCGACCACCATGCCAATCAGGATATGTGCGGTGATCTTCGCCAGCGTGGTACCGGCGAGTGGCAGCGAACCAGAATGCGTGCGCAGCCACTGGGTGATCGTGTTGCGAAGCTCATCGGCATCCGCAGGGATGTATTCCAGTGACCATTGCGGTAGCTGCCCGCGTGATGCCTCAATGATGTCGGCGAGCTTTTGCAGCAGGGCGGGCAGGCTGTCGCTGCCATTGCGGAGGAAATTGATGACGCCAATGGTCGAGGCGGTAATCGCAGCGATGACGCAGGCTGCAATCAGCCCCACGGCCACTATCTTGGCGCGTCCGCCCGAGACGCGGTTTTCGCGCAGTCGCGAGGCGAGGACATGCACCAGCTCGTACACCAGCAGGCCTGCAATCAATGCCGACAGCAGGTGCAGGTGCAAGGTCAGGCCGAGGGCCAGGACGGTCAGGAACCAGATGCCGAGATCGGCGCGGGTGACATTGGCGGAAGAGATGGAGGTCATGGGCGGCGCTGCGGATGGGATCAGGTTTCAGACACCGGCAAGCGGCGCTGAGTTGCGAGCAAAGCTAACACAATGGCCTCCCCTTAGAGCCTGTTCACAGTCTTTTTATCCCTGCGTCGCAAGCCATTGGGATGCAGTGCAAGGAAGCGGGCGTGCCGCTTGGTGATTCCAAGCAAACGACCGCTGACGCCGCAATGCGCCCAATGGCTTGCGACCCTTCGGGCTGCCGCCTCAAAAATCGCCATGCGTCGTTGCGCCTTCGTTATTTAGAATGACTAAACTTCCTCCGTCGCGCCTAGCCTGGCGATTTTTGAGGCGGCAGCGCAGGGACAAAAAGACTGTGAACAGGCTCTTAAGCCCTGATCCGCGGCGCAGGCTTGAGACTCGCGAGGGTCGGCGGTTATACTGCGCGCCCTGCCATACCTACAGCAGCCGTAAATTTTCAAAATGAATCAGATGCAGCAGATCGTAGTCGCCCTCGTACTGGTCGTCGTAACCGACGCACCGTAGGGGACGCTGCTGCAACAAACAGCCCCCCGCCGGTGCAAACCGGCGGGGGGTTCTTCATTTCCGCGCCGGTTTTCTCCTCGGGGTTATTTCTCGATAGGAAAACGAAGTCATGGACATCTCAGGCGCAGAACTCATCGTGCAATTGCTGGAACGTCAGGGCGTGGAAATCGTCGCTGGCATCCCGGGCGGCGCCGTGCTGCCGCTTTACCAGGCACTGGGCGCAAGCCGGCAGATTCGCCACGTCCTCGCGCGGCATGAACAGGGTGCAGGTTTCATTGCGCAGGGCATGGCGCGGGTCAGTGGACGCGCGGCGGTGTGCATTGCCACATCCGGCCCCGGCGTGACCAATCTGCTCACGGCTTTGGCGGATGCCAAGGCCGATTCCATCCCCATGGTCTGCATCACCGGACAGGTGTCGCGCCATTTGATCGGCACCGATGCGTTCCAGGAAGTAAAGACCGGCTATCTGGCGGAGACCATCACCAAGGCCAATTTCATTGCGCGGAGCGCGAGTGATCTGCTGGATTTGATTCCGGAAGCCTTCCGCATTGCCGAAGGCGGCCGCCCGGGTCCGGTGTTGATTGACGTGCCCAAGGATGTGCAGATGGAGCGCATCACCATTCGTGATTGGCCCGCGCCGGGCCGCGCGTACGCGATGCCGACCCTGGATCACGCGCTGATCGCACAGGCCGCGGCCATGATTGATGCGGCCAAGCGTCCCGTGCTGTATCTCGGTGGCGGCGTGGTTAAATCGTCTGCGCAGGGAGATGCACTGGCTTTGGCCGAGCGCGCCGCATTGCCAGCGGCCGCAACCTTGATGGCACTGGGTGCCATGCCGTCCGGACATCCACTCGCGCTGGGCATGTTGGGCATGCATGGCGCGCGCTTTACCAATCAGGTGATGGAAGAGGCGGACCTGGTGATCGCCGTGGGCGCGCGTTTTGATGATCGCGCCACCGGTCGCGTGGATCGTTTCTGCCCGAACGCAAAGATCATTCACATCGACGTGGATCGTCGAGAGTTCGGAAAGATCAAGACGCCGACGCTGGCGATTGAAGCCGATGCCGGTGAAGCCTTGCGCGCCTTGTGGCCGCTGGTGAAAGCGCAGATGCGCAATGACTGGTTGTTGCACGTGGCGGCCTTGCGCCGCCAGATGCCGCTGCGCACACCGGGCTTGCACGATCCACGCACGCCTTACGGCATCGTGCGCGCCGTTGCGGAAATCGCCGGGCCGGATGCGGCGGTGACCACCGACGTCGGCCAGCACCAGATGTGGGTGGCGCAGAGCTATCCCTTCCAGCGGCCGGATCGCTGGCTCACTTCTGGCGGTCTCGGCACCATGGGCTTTGGCCTGCCCACAGCCATCGGTGCGGCGCTGGCCTTGCCCGATACGCTCGCGGTTTGCTTCAGCGGCGATGGCAGCCTGCTGATGAATGTGCAGGAACTGGCGACGTTGGCGGAACTCGATCTCAACGTGAAAATCGTGGTGCTCGACAATGCCGCGCTCGGCATGGTGCACCAGCAACAGAGCCTGTTCTACGGCGCCAGTCATGTGGCGTCGAAGTTTCAGCGTCCCACTGATCTCTGCGCCTTGTCGCAGGCCTTTGGCGTGCCTGCGATTGACCTCGGCGAGGCCGACGATGCGCGCGCTGCCTTGCAGGAAGCGTTTGAAGTGGAAGGGCCGTGCCTGATCCGCGTGCCGGTGACGATGCAGCATCATGTGTTGCCGATGGTGGCTGCGGGCAAGGCGAATACGGAGGCGATCGAATGATCCGGCCGGGCGGTCTTAATGCCTATACTGGGCGATGAACAACGCTCAGCCCGCCGGTCACCGGACGCAAATCCTGCTGGCATTCGCCATCGTCTACATCGTTTGGGGTTCCACCTACCTCGGCATTCGCGTGGCGGTGGAAGCGATTCCGCCGGCGTTGTGCGCGGGCCTGCGTTTTGATATCGCCGGGGCACTGATCCTGTTGTACGCGCTGGCGCGAGGACATCGCCTGCCTTCAAGCCGGCGCGACTGGCTCAGCATTGCCTTTACCGGCGCGATGATGCTGATCGGCGGCAATGGCCTGGTGACGTATAGCGAGCAGTGGGTGCCTTCGAACCAGGCGGCGCTGGTGGTGGCGACGGGCGCGCTGTGGATCGCCTGGTTCGGAACTTTCGGCGCCCGTGGCGAAAAGCTGCGCCCGCTGGCGATGGCGGGCCTGCTGCTGGGTTTCGCCGGGGTCGCAGTACTGGTCGGCGGCGGCATCTCTGCGCACATCGCGCCGCCATCGGCCTATGCCGCTTTGCTGTTCGCGCCGGTCACCTGGGCAGTGGGTTCGGTGTATGCGCGCCGCTATCCGGTTGCGAATACGCCGCTGGTGACCGCAGCCCTGCAAATGCTGACGGCGGGCATCGTGATGACGTTGATGGGGCTGGCCATGGGCGAGCAGTCGCAAATCCGCTGGGAGCCGCGTTCATTCATCGCGCTGGCCTATCTGATCGTGTTTGGCTCCTGCATTGCCTATGCGGCCTACGTCTGGTTGGTGCATCAGGTCACACCGGCCTTGCTGGGCACCTATGCCTACGTCAATCCGGTTGTGGCGGTCCTGCTCGGCTGGCTGATGCTGGATGAAACACTGACCCAAACCCAGGTCATCGGCACGCTGATCATCCTGCTGGCGGTGGTGATGGTGACTTTGGCTTCCACTTCATTGCGCCGCGTAAAGGCGTAAGGCGCGGCTTGTGGGATGCCAGCGGCTCTGGCAAGTTACGTCAGGCGCAGCCTTGGCGTCCCCCGAAGAATGAGTGGAAACAAACGTCGCCGCGTATGCGTTTTTTATTCGTTGCCCTGAGTCTGATCCTGATGAGCGCCACCGCGACGGCACAAACGCTGGCGCGCGAGCAGGTGCTGTACAAGGGCAACGGTCCCGAGCCTGAATCACTGGATCCGCACAAGGCCGAGGGCGTCAACACCGCCAACATCCTGCGTGACCTGTTCGAGGGCCTGACCATTGAGGCGCCGGACGGGCAGGTGATTCCGGGCGTCGCCAAAAGCTGGGAGATCAGCGCGGATGGCCGCGTCTACACCTTCCATCTGCGTGATCCGCTGCGCTGGTCGAATGGCGATGCGTTGACGGCGGAAGATTTCGTCTACAGCCTGCGCCGCAGCGCTGATCCGGCGACGGGTTCCAGTTATTCATCCATCCTCGCGCCGATTGAGAATGCCGAAGCGGTTGTCGCTGGCAAACTGCCACCCAGCAGTCTCGGCGTGCAGGCGCTGGATGCGCATACGCTGGTGATCCGCCTGCGTGCGCCAACGCCGTACTTCCTCGGGCTGCTCAATCACTCGACGACCTATCCGGTGCATCGTGCCAGCCTCGAGAAATATGGCGCGCGCGCTTTTCGCCCGGAGAACCTGGTCGGCAACGGCGCTTACAAGGTGACGGAATGGCAGGTGCAGTCGCATGTGCTGGTGACGCGTAATCGCCAGTATTGGGATGACGCGCATACGACCCTTGAGCGGGTGTACTACCTCAACACCGAAGATGTCGGCTCCGAGTTCAAACGTTATCGCGCTGGTGAATTGGACTGGACCGAGGGTGTTCCGCTGACGCAGATGCGCTGGATCCGGAAAAACATCCCGCAGGATTTCCGCGTTCACCCCTATTTGGGCATCTACTACTACGGCCTCAATCTGAGCCAGCCGCCGTTCAAGGACAACACCAAGCTGCGCTTGGCGCTGTCGATGGCGATTGACCGCCGCGTGATCGTCGACAAGGTGATCGGCATGGGTCAGCTTCCGGCCTATAGCTGGGTGCCGCCGCTGCCGGGTTATACGCAACAGGTTCCGGAGTGGGCGGCATGGCCGCGCGAGAAGCGTCTGGCGGAGGCGCGGCGCCTGTATGCGGAAGCCGGGTATTCGGCAGCGCATCCTGCCGAGGTGGAGATCCGCTACAACACCAGCGAGGATCACAAGAAGATCGCGCTGGTGATCGGCGCCATGTGGAAGCAGTATCTGGGCGTAAAAACCCAACTGATCAATCAGGAGTTCAAGGTGTTCCTGCGTGATCGCAAGCAGAAGAAGGTGACGCAAGCCTTCCGCTCCGGATGGATTGGCGATTACAACGATCCCTACACCTTCGCGGAAATCATGGAGTCCGCAAGCGGGCAGAATGATCTGGGTTACGCCAATCCGCAGTACGACGCATTGCTGGAGCAGGCCGGGCACGAGGTCGACGCGCAGCGTCGCATGCAGATGCTGGAGCAGGCCGAGAAGGTCATGCTGCAGGATCAGCCGATGATTCCGCTCTATTTCTATGTGAGCAAGCGGCTGGTGAAGTCCTACGTGGTGGGTTGGGCGGGCAACATCATGGATCACCACTACAGCAAGAACATGAAGGTCCTGGCGCACTGATGTTTCGCTATGCCCTCATACGTCTGGTCAGCGCGATCCCCACCTTATTCGTGCTGATCTCGCTGACGTTCTTCATGATGCGCGCGGCGCCTGGCGGGCCGTTTGACCGTGAGCGCGACGTCGCACCAGAGGTACGCGCCAAGCTGGAGCAGACCTATCACCTGGATGAATCGCTGATCCAGCAATACGGCCGATACCTGACGGCCCTGATGCATGGTGATCTCGGACCTTCATTCAAATATGCCGACCACAGTGTCAACGAACTGATCGCGGAAGGTTTTCCGGTATCACTGAAAGTTGGCGCGCTGGCGATGCTGCTGGCGGTGCTGATGGGCTGCACGCTTGGCGTGCTGGCGGCGCTACGGCAGAACGGCGTGGTCGACTACGGCGTGATGACGATGGCGATGCTCGGCGTGTCCATCCCCAACTATGTGTTTGCGCCGCTGGCGATCCTGCTGTTTGCCGTTACGCTGGGCTGGTTGCCGGCAGGTGGCTGGAACAATGGCGCGGTGCCGAACCTGGTACTGCCGGTGCTGGCGCTGGCTGCGCCGCAGGTTGCCTATATTGCGCGCCTGATGCGCGGCAGCATGATTGAAGTGCTGCATGCGCCGTACATCCGCACCGCGCGCGCCAAGGGATTGCCCGAGCGCGTGGTGGTCCTGCGGCATGCATTGCGTCCGGCGCTGCTGCCGGTGCTGTCGTATCTGGGCCCGGCGAGCGCGGGCATCATCACCGGCTCGGTGGTGATTGAACAGATCTTCGGCATTCCCGGCATTGGCCGTTACTTCGTGACGGCGGCACTCAACCGCGATTACACGGTGGTGATGGGCGTCGTGATTTTTTATGGCGTGCTGGTGATCCTGTTCAACTTTCTGGTGGACCTGCTTTACGGCGTGCTGGATCCGAGGGCGAGACCGCAATGAGTCGCCTGCCCAAGATCGAGCAGGGACGCAGCCTGTGGCAGGACGCCTGGCGTCGCCTGCGGCGCAACCATGCGGCCTTGCTGGCGATGGCGGTGCTGAGCGTGCTGGTGCTGCTGGTCGTCTTCGGGCCGTGGCTGACGCCGTGGAGTTATGACTACATCGACTTCGATGGCGACTGGGGCTCTGCGCCCGGTTTTGCGAGCGGACACTGGTTCGGCACCGACAGCCTGGGGCGTGACCTGTTTGCCCGCACCTTGCAAGGCGGACGCATCTCCCTGCTGGTCGGACTGGTCGCAACCGCGGTCTCCCTGTTGATCGGTGTGGCCTGGGGCGCCATCGCGGGTTACTTCGGTGGCCGCATCGATAACGTGATGATGCGCATCGTCGACATTCTCTATGCGATGCCGTTCATGTTCTTCGTGATCCTGTTGATGGTGTTGTTTGGTCGCCATCTGGTGCTGATCTTCGTGGCGATTGGCGCGGTGAACTGGCTGGACATGGCGCGTATCGTTCGCGGCCAGACCCTGTCCTTGCGCGAAAAGGAATTCATTGCCGCCGCGGTGACTTCAGGCGTCGAGTCGAGCGGCATCATTCGTCATTACATCGTGCCGAACCTGTTGGGCGTGGTGGTGGTGTACGCCACGCTGACGATTCCGCAGGTGATCCTGGTGGAGTCGTTCCTGAGTTTCCTCGGGCTCGGCGTGCAGGAGCCTGCGACGAGCTGGGGCATGCTGGTGAATGATGGTGCCCGCGAAATGGACAGCACGCCGTGGGCGCTGATTTTCCCTGCGATGTTTCTGGCGACGACGCTGTTCTGCTTCAACTTCATCGGCGATGGCCTGCGCGATGCACTCGACCCCAAAGACCGATGAACCTGCTCGACGTTAAAAACCTGAGCATCGATTTCGCCACCGCCGACGGCAACGTCAGTGCGGTCAGCAATCTCAGTTTTTCTCTGGCCGCAGGTGAAACGCTCGGCATCGTCGGCGAGTCCGGTTCGGGCAAGAGCCAGACCGCGATGGCGATCCTGCGGCTGATGGCGCGTAATGCAACGGTCAGTGGCGAGATTCTGTTCGAAGGCCGCAATCTGCTCGATCTCACGGCAGCCGACATGCTGAAGGTGCGCGGCCAGCGCATCGGCATGATTTTCCAGGATCCGATGACGGCGCTGAATCCGCACCTGCGTATCGGCACCCAGCTGGCCGAGGTGCTGGTGGTGCATCGAGGACAGTCCTGGCAGGCGGCCATGAGCGAGTCGGCGCGCATGTTGCAGGCTGTGCATATTCCAGCCGCCGCGCAGCGTTTGCAGCAATACCCGCATGAGCTTTCGGGTGGCCAGCGTCAGCGCTTGATGATCGCCATGGCTTTGCTGTGTCGCCCGCAATTGCTGATTGCGGATGAGCCGACCACGGCGCTGGATGTGACTGTGCAGGCCCAGATCCTGCGCCTGATGGCGGAGCTGCGCCGCGAATTCGGGCTGTCGATGATCCTGATCACGCATGATCTGGGTGTCATGGCCCAAATCTGTGAACGCGCCATGGTGATGTATGGCGGACAGATGATGGAGGAAGGGCCCTGTCGTGCACTGCTGACCCGTCCGGGGCATCCGTACACCCGTGCCCTGATTGCTTCACGGCCACGTCTTGATGGCGATCTTGACCGTGAACTGTCGGTGATCGCAGGCGCGCCGCCGATGGTGACGGACCGGATATCGGGCTGCCCATTTGCGCCGCGATGCCAGCAGGTTGAGGACATTTGCCGGACGCAAAAGCCAGTGCTGAGATCACGTTCCGGAGGCCATTTGGCCTGCCACGTAGCGACGGTGTAAATAATCCCCCCTCGTGTTGCCTAAGTCCCGAATTTACTGCTAATTTCCGCCTGCGAGAGACTCGGCGCGCAACAGGCGTTACCGGGTTCAGGAAAAACAAATGGCCGGTTACTGGCCTAACACGTAGGCGGGGAGAAATTCGATGAGCATTCATGCTTCATCTCGTTGGGCTGTTTCATTGGGGGGACTCGTCCTTTGCTTGTCCGCGGCATATGTCCCGCAAGCATCGGCACTGGAGTTCACGATTCCGTTTAGTGGCGAAGAAATCGAAGGAACACTCAACACCACCTTGACGGTCGGTGCAGCCATGCGCATGCAGGACCAGTCCAGCCGCATTGTCGGCAAGGGCAATATCAATCCTGATGTTTGCAAAGGCCAGCAGATTTGCCAGGGCACGTTCAAGAATCAAGGGTCTGCCCAATACCAGGGGCCCGGATACCTGAACCCCGCAGCAACCGCAGCAGCAGCGCCCGGCGCGTTCTCGATGAACAACGACGACGGCGACATCAATTACAACAAGCACGATCTGGTTTCGGCGGTCGGCAAGATCACGCAGGATCTTTCACTGAAGTACAAGGACTTTGGTTTCTTCGCCAAGGCGCTGTATTTCTACGATGTGGTGAACAACAACTTCACCGAAACTCACCCGAACATGCTGCCCAAGAACCTGATCGATCCCAACACCGGCCAAAGCCTGAGTGTTCCCGATATGGGTGGCGGAAGCAGCGGGTTGCCGGGACGCAATGTCGTTCCCAAGGGCGCAGCGCTCAAGACTCGCCGCAACAACAGCGCCACCTTGGAACAGATTGGTACCAACCTGCAGCTGCTCGACACCTACTTCTACGGCAAATTGCCGGTCTTCGACCGTGAAGTCAGCTTCAAGCTGGGACGGCAGACGGTGAACTGGGGTGAAAGTACGCTGAACGTGATCAACTCGATCAACTCGGCCAATCCGGTGAATGCCAATAACTTCTATCGCGTTGGCATGCAGGTGGAAGAAGTCTTTACCCCGGTAGGCATGGCGTTCCTGAGCACCGATCTGGGGGCTGGCGTCACTGTTGAAGGTTTCTATCAGTACGAATGGAAACCGCTTGAAGCCCCGGCCGCGGGCAGCTTCTATTCCGGCAATGACATCGTCGGCACCAACAATGGTTCAGGCGGCGCCAATCTGAGTTTTGGTACCGCCGCAGATGATCCCTATGGCGTGGGCTGGTTGCAGGACAATCCTCTCAGTGGCATCACACCGTCGTCAGCCCATATTGCCAAGATCAGGGATGACAAGCCACAAGGCACGGGCCAGTACGGCATCGCGCTGAAGTACTACGCCGATTGGCTCAACAATGGTACGGGCTTGGGCTTGTACTACGAGAATTATCACTCGCGCCTGCCGTTCGCCAGTGCTTTTGCGACCCGTGCCAGCTGCGCGCGTGTGGCAGACGGTATCAACAAGTGGAATACGAATCTGTCCGGCAACAGCCTGGGTATCAATGCCATCGATACCGCGACTTTTGGCTTGGCCTGCTCGAATATTCCTCTGCTCGCCGACATCTTGCCGACCGGTGCGGGAAGCGTGAAGTGGCAGCCGGGTGATCCTGCTTCCGCAACCGGCGCTCTTCCAGGTACTCCGGCCATGAATGCCGCAGGTCAGCCCTTGTACAGCGACGCCGTTCCTTTGGATACCGCCAAGCTGTGGATTGAATACCCACGCAATGTTCATTTGATTGGCGCCAGCTTCAACACCACGGTCGGCGATATCTCCTTGCAGGGTGAAGTGGCTTACCGTCCCAATGCGCCCTTGCAGGTCAACCCCGTCGACGTGTTGTTCGCCGCATTTGGTCCGACACTGACGACGTGCCATCGCGGCAACTGCGCGGGCACCAACCTGACCAGCGCCCAACTTCTTTCGCAGATCAGCAGCACGGTCGGCTTGCCTGCTGCGCTCAAGGGGGCCTTGGGTGCACTCGGCCAGACGGTCGGCAGCGTGGTCAGCTACGGTCCCAGCGATGTCAATCCAAACTGCGTGCCGGGTAGCTGCGATACCTTCACGCTTCTCGTTGGGCACGCGGATGGTTCTGCGCGCTCCTTCCCCAACTTCCTGATTCCTTATCGTGGCGGCCTGATCGGCGAAAACTCGCCGACCGACTTCAGCAGGCCGCTGGATCGCAGGAATCCCGGCTATATCCAGGGCTATGAGCGCTTCAAGACGGCGCAGTTTGACTTGGGTGCGACCCAGGTGCTGGGTGCTTCTGACACTTTGCCGTCAATCATCGCGGCTGACCAGATCCTGCTGCTGTATGAAGTGGGCGCCAACTGGGTGCCTGGTTTGCCAGATCGGGATCGGTTGCAGATCACCAGCGAAGGCGGTGCTTATACTTCTGCCACGGCCGGTGCTGATGGTTCAGGCGCTGACGGTTCGCGCCAAGCCTGCGCGGGCAACGTCAACAACTGCGTTTCCTACGCGAACTCTCCCGCTGGCGATGGCGTCGACGGCCTGCGTTTCAACCCGCATCAGGCGCCGCTGAGCGATTTTGCCAACAAGTTTGCCTGGGGCTACAACGTTGTTGCACTGGTGCGTTATGAGAGCGTGTTGCCGGGTATCAGTATCGAGTCGCAGATCACGATCAAGCACGATGTCAACGGTAATGCTCCTGGCCCCGGCGAAAACTTCCTCGGTGGCCGCAAGATCTATGACGTGCTGGTGACCACGCGTTACAAGTCAGCGTTTTCTGTTGGATTTGGCTATAACTGGATCACCGGTGGCGGCGCCAAGAACCTGCTGATGGACCGCGACGCGGCACGCGCGATCGTGAAGTACCAGTTCTAAGACGCACTGCAAGTGCTCTAATCAAAACACCCTCGGAAGAGGGTGTTTTTTTATGCGCAGTGTTCTGTACGTCGCGGGCGCATGCTGAGGGCATGGATGCCCGAAGCAGAGCAACGCAGGAGCGACGGCGGGGTGAGCTAAAAGCGCGCTGCCTGCGCGGCGGATATTACGTCTAGCTTTGCGGGAACATCCGGTCGGTGGTTTTCTCGGCCTTGCGCGCGCAGTCAATGCAGCGCTTGCAGCCGGCGACCGCTTTGCGGCGTGCCTCCGGGATGGTTTCGCCGCACTCTTCGCATTCGGTCAGCGATTCCGCGGTAGTCGCCTTGCGCATCAGCGCTTCGAGCGAGTTACGGCGTGCGATCTCTTCTACTTCTGAACTGATATCTGCTTCATCAACCATCTAAATCTCCTGAATTCATTAAGGCCTGCTCATGCTTTGATTTGCAGGCAGTGTCTCCGCGGCGTAGGTGCTAGGCATCCCAGATTGCGGCGGTTACAGTGTTTTTTTGCGTCAGTTCATCGAGCAGGGCGCTCGTTGAATCGACCCAATGCGGAAAGTCCGGTGCAGGCAAGGCTGCGGCAAACAACCAGCCTTGCATGAGCTTGCAGCCCATCGAGCGCAACAGCTGCATTTGCTCTACCGTTTCCACTCCCTCGGCGACCACGTCGACATTCAAGCGGTTGGCGAGCTGAACGATGCTGGCCACAACCTCGCGTTGTTTATCGCCAGCGGCGAGCGATTTCACGAAGCTTGTGTCGATCTTTATTTTATCAATTTGGAACCGGTTCAAGTAGCCCATTGAGGAATAACCGGTGCCAAAATCATCCAGCGAGAGACGCAAACCGATCTTTTTGAGGTCCAACAGCAGTTTTTCGGCTTCACTCTGGTTGCCGATCAGGACGGTCTCGGTGATTTCCATTTCCAGCAGGCTGGGATCAAGGCCAGAGCGCTTGAGTGCATCCAGGATGATTTCCTTAAGGCCAACCTGTACCAGGCGCGCTGAAACATTGAACGCCACGAGCAGTTCACGCCCCTGTGCATTCCATGCGGCGAAATCGCTGCAGGCGCGGTTGACCATTTGCTTGGTGATGCCGCGGATCAGGTCACTTTCCTCCGCGACCTGGATGAATTCGCTGGGCATCATGATCAGCCCGTTGGGGCGGCGCCAGCGCACCAGTGTCTCGGCGCCGATGGTGACGCCGCTCTCGATATCAACGATCGGTTGGTAAAACGGCTCAAATTCCTTCGCATCAATGCCCTTGCGGATCTCCTCCGCCAGCTTGATACGGCTGCGGAACTGTTCCGAGTGTTGGCGGACGGTCGTGACGATGTTGTTGCCACCACGCTTTTTGGCCGAAAGCAGCGCGGCCTCGGCCTCCGTCAGAATTTCATCGGGGCGCTCCTTCTGCAAGGAGAGTGCGATGCCGATGCTCAAGGATAAAGAGGTATCCAGTTCGCCCGCATGCACCGGGCTGCGGAAATCCGAGGCGATGACAGCGGCCAGGTTTTGCGCAATATCCTGAATTTCTTCATCGCTGCTGCATTCGCGCAGAACGCAGGCAAGGATGTCGCCGCCATAGCGGTAAAGCTTGGCATCAATGCCCAGCCGCGGCTCGATGCGCTTGCAGACCTGGCGGATGACCTCGTCGCCATAGCGTGGGCCAAAGCCTGACGTGATCGCTGAAAAATGATCGAGCCCCAGCAGTATCACGCCAAAGGTGCGGTGCTCGCCCAAGTTCCGGACGATCTCGCCCGTGTCGCGTGAAAGACGCAGGCGATTGGGTAGGCCGCTCAGGTTGTCGTAATACGCCAGTCTGTGAATGTGCTCGCTACGCGCCTTGATATCCTCGATCACGCGCCCGATTGCGCCGATCTCGTCATCGCGTCGCGGCAGGCTGACGCCACGAAAATCGCCGGACAGCACTTGCAGCAGGGTGCGGTGCATGTCGCTGATCGGACGAATGACGGAATCAAAGATCCCGTAAGAAATGCCGAGGCCGGCCAGCAGGGCCAGGCCAATACCCACAAGACCGTATTGCAGTGCAAGGACGTCGCCGTGGGTGATCTTGGCCTGCGAGCTGTCAACCGTTGAGAGGCTTTGGCGCGTGGCGCCCAGCATGAGCTTCCAGACAGCGGGCATGTCCTGGTCACTGATTCGCAGGAATGCTGCGCTGGCTGCCTTGGGATCACTGGTTTGCAGCGTGAGGTTTTGCTCGACGCCATCGGCAAGGCGGGTGGCGGCGGCTACAAGCTCCACGGCATCCGGCTCATTGTCTTGCGATAGCAAACGCACGCGCGTGCGCAGACTCTTGATCCCGTCATTGAGCGGGGCAGTTGCTTCGACGGGCCAGTTGCCTCCTGCGGCAAGACTGACGTGCAGGCCCAGGTTCAGGGTGCTTTGCAAATTGCTGAGATCTTCAGCAACCGAGTTGATATTCGAAAAATGGACCGTGTGTTCACGGAAATTTTCGTAGTTGGTCGCAACGAAAAACAGGCGTGCAAGCACAAATGCGCCTGCCAGAACCAGCAGGCCATTCATCAAGGCCACCATCAGCAGCAGTTTTGCCCTGACGGTCATTTTTTCAAAATTGAAGGGCATTCTGTCTTGTGCCAGATCCTTGGAAGTCAGTGCCGCATATTTCAGCTAATTTACGTGCTTTCTCGCTGTTATCCGAGACTTACGATCATGCACGTTTCGTAAGAAAATGTCAGTGCATCGATTTTGCAGCATCGACGGTAACTTTTCTCTATTGCGGGCTAAAACCCACGAGCGCAATCTGTCCGTGAGCGAAAAGATATTTTTCGTTCCCCTTAATGCGATGTTACCCCCAAGTCGTCGCAGACATTTAACCCGGCCCCCAAGGCCGGGTTTTTTTATGTACAGGATGTACGGTACCTCCGCGATCGCATGGATGCGAAAGAGCGGAGGCCTCATCCCATGCACTGAACCCTCAAACTAGAGTGCGAAAGAGCGGAGGCCTCATCCCATGCACTGAACCCTCAAACTAGAGTGCGAAAGAGCGGAGGCCTCATCCCATGCACTGAACCCTCAAACTAGAGTGCGAAAGAGCGGAGGCCTCTCCCCGGCGCACTGAATTCTCAACAGACAACGCAAGCGGCTACAGAAGCACCCGCTCACCTCTCTGCCACAGTGCCCAAACAAAGAAGGGCGAAGCCAACGGCCTCGCCCTTCTTTTGCCGCAAGACTATATCAGCCCTTGTAGTCCTTGATGCCGTTGACAACTTCCTGACGAGCCGCTGCTGCATCGCGCCAGCCCGCAACCTTGACCCACTTGCCTTCTTCCAGATCCTTGTAGCGTTCGTAGAAGTGCTTGATCTCGTTGAGCAGGCGCTGCGGAACGTCGCCGAGGTCCTTGATGTTCTCGTAGTACTTGGTCGAGACCTTGTCGGTAGGAACGGCGAGCAGCTTGGCGTCGGTACCCTTTTCATCGACGGTGTCGAGCACGGCAACCGCGCGGCACTTGATCACGCAGCCAGGAACGATCGGGAACGGCGTCAGCACCAGCACGTCGGTGGGATCGCCATCGCCAGCGAGGGTCTTGGGGATGTAACCGTAATTGGCCGGGTAGTGCATGGCCACGTTCATGAAGCGGTCCACCATCAACATGCCGGTTTCTTTGTCCACTTCGTACTTCACCGGGCCGGCGTTGGCGGCGATCTCGATGACGACGTAGAACTCGTTGGGGGCCTTTTCGCCCGGGCCCAGTGCTTCAATACCCATGATGTTGCCTCTTGGTCAGTGACTTAAAATCCGCGTGACGCGCGGCGTAAAACCTTTATTGCCCGAATCCCGGCGGCAGCGGCGAGGACGTCGGCGACTGCAGCACTGGCCCTGGCCGGGCACGGAACGCGTCCCATGGCATGCGGAAAGGGCAGGTTTTTTAGGCTATTTAAGCCCTTAGTTTAATGGAGAAAGCCCTTTCCGAGCCAGAAAGTGCGTTGACGTAGGGAGGGGCAACAGGTAATTTCTACCCAAAGCGGCCGGCCTTTTCGGCAAAACAGGCTGCGGATAAACAGAACTCCAAGTCAAAGAGATAGTTAAAACATGAGAATTGTTCTGCTGGGTGCGCCCGGCTCAGGTAAGGGCACCCAAGGCGAGAAGCTGGTTGCGCATTACAAAATCCCCAAGATTTCCACCGGCGACGCCCTGCGCGGCGCCGTCAAGGCAGGCACCCCGATGGGTTTGCAGGCCAAGGCCGCCATGGACGCTGGCCAGCTGGTGGCTGATGAAATCGTGATTGGTATCGTTGAAGAACGCCTGCAGCAGCCGGACACGGCGCATGGCTTCATCCTGGACGGTTTTCCGCGCAATGTGCCGCAGGCCAAGGTGTTGGACAGCATGCTGGAACGCCTGAAGCAGCCCCCCGTCAGCCGTGCCGTGCACCTGGCCGTGGCGGATGAAGAGATTGTTGCCCGTTTGCTCGACCGCGCCCAGAAAGAAGGCCGCGCCGATGACAAGGAAGACGTGATTCGCCACCGCATCGAGGTTTACAACGGCGAGACCAAGCCGCTGCTGAATTTCTATGCGCACCAGCACAAGCTGGTGGATGTGGATGGCATTGGCACGCTGGATGTGATCTTCGATCGCATCATCGACGCGCTCTAAGCCGCACGTTTACAGCATCAAGAAAAAAGCCGCCAGCAGATGCTGGCGGCTTTTGTTTTGAGTGAAGGACACAAGGCTTTTGTAGGAGCGCCTCTTGGGCGCGATGCGCCAATCGCGCCTAAGAGGCGCTCCTACACCAGAGCTATAGCAGCGCGAGCAATTCTTTCCCTGCGACATCGCGTCGCCAGCCCTTCAGCACGTTGGCCTGTGCTTCCGCACCAGATATCGCGAGTGATTCAACATCAGCGCGCGGTGCCAGCATGCTTGCGGGAATTCCGAGCGTCGTTGCGATTGTGCGCAAGCGTTCCTGCAGCTTGCTCACGCGTGCCTTGATCTCGGGTTCCAGGCGATCATCCGCTGCCAGTTTGCGTGGCTCCAGCGTGCGGGCCTGCACAATGACTTTCAGCAGGTTTTCGCCGTGGCGCGAGAACGTTTTGGGTGGCAATACATCGAGCGCTTCAATCTGCTCCAGCGATTCCGGCGCACGCTCGCTCATGCGGTAAATCACATCGTCTTCGATGATCCATTTGCGCGGGCGATTGCGCTGCTGCGCTTCGGTTTCGCGCCATTCGGCCAAAGCCGCGGCAATCACCTGCGCGCGCGGTGCCAGGCGTGCCAACCCTTTCAGGCGGCGCCAGGCGTCCACCGGGTTGTTGAGATAATTTTCGGCAACGGTTGCGCGTGCGCAATCTTCCTCCAGCCAGGCGAGTCGATTCGCGGCGGAGAGTTCATCGCGCAACACGGGATAAATCTCGGCGAGGTAGTGCACGTCAAGCGCCGCATAATCGAGTTCGGCGGCCGTCAGCGGGCGGCGCGACCAGTCAGTGCGCGTCAGGCTTTTGTCCAGCACCACGCCGCAGCGCTTTTCCACCAGCGCGGCGTAGCCCATCTGGTCGCCAAGGCTGAGCAGGGTGGCGGCGGTTTGCGTGTCGAAAATGGGTGAGGGGCAAGCGCCGCTCAGCTCGACAAAGATCTCCAGGTCCTGGCTCGCCGCGTGGAACACCTTGAGGATGTCCTTGCGCTGGAGCAGTTCAAACAGCGGCTTGAGGTCCTTGATCGTCACGGCGTCGATGCAGGCGCTGGTTTCGCCATCGCCAATCTGGACCAGGCAGAGCTTGGGGTAGTAGGTATCAACGCGGACAAATTCGGTGTCCACTGCCAGCCATGGGCGCGTGGCCCAGCGCTGCAAATAGGTCTGAAGGACGTCGGCAGTTTGGATAAAAACGTGGTTAGGCATGAGTTTCAGTCGGTATAAGCACATAGAATATCGGTATCGCAGTTTGAAGACCGAAAAATGTTTACCGAAGCGCTCAACACCACTGTCCGTATTCTGTTTTTCCGCGCAGGCCCGCAGGATTTCCCGTATGCCAGTGGCCTGCGTCCGATCCTGTTGCTGCTGGCGGCGGTTTCTAACGCCTTCATGTTCTCCCAGCTGCTGCCTCCCGCGATGGCGGTAGGTATCGCGATCGCGATGATTGGCGGCATGGCGCTGGTGGTGCGCTGGACGCTGCGCCTGCGCAATCTCAGCAATCGTTTCCAGCAGACCTTTGATGCGCTGCTGGCCACTACGATTCTGTTGACGTTGGCCCTGCTGCCGCCCTTTACGCAGATTGCCCCGCAACTGCTGGAACTGACCAAACATCCCGAAGCGCTACAGAACCCAGGGGCAGTGAAATTGCCTGCGGTCCCAGTGCTGTTGATGAACATGCTCAATTTCTGGAATTTCGCGGTTACCGCGCATATTTTCCGTCACGCGGCCAACGTCAATCTGTGGGTGGGTTTTGTGATCGCCTTCGTTGCGGCCAGCATCATGCTGTTCATTGGCATGATCGGCGGGACGGTTACGGGGGCGTTGTTCGGTGTTCCCGTGGGCTGAAGTGACCTCTGAATTGTTTTAATTTGATAAATATAATTAAAACAGGTGATATATTTAAAAGAACGTCATTTCCTGAAATGATGGTTCATCCCAGCGCTTAATCAGGTCCGAGTCGATGTCCCAACCGAAACACATTCATATCCTTGGTATCTGCGGCACTTTCATGGCCGGCATCGCGGCGATTGCGCGCGAGGCGGGTTACAAGGTCACCGGTTCCGACGCCAACGCCTGGCCACCGATGTCGACGCAGCTTGAAGCACTTGGCATCACGCTGATGCAGGGTTATGAGGCGGCGCATCTCCAACCTGCGCCGGATGTCGTTGTCGTTGGCAACGTCGTCACACGCGGCAATCCGGCGATGGAATACGTGCTCAATGCGGGCCTGCCTTACATCTCCGGCCCACAGTGGCTGGCCGAGAACGTGTTGCAGGGCCGCCATGTGCTCGCCGTCGCGGGGACCCATGGCAAGACCACGACGACTTCATTGCTGGCGTGGCTGCTCGATTACGCAGGCTTCGAGCCGGGGTTCCTGGTCGGTGGCGTGCCGGTCAACTTCGGCGTATCAGCGCGCCTGGGCAAATCCAAATATTTCGTGATCGAAGCGGATGAGTACGACACCGCTTTCTTCGACAAGCGCAGCAAGTTTGTTCACTACCATCCGCGTACGGCGATCCTCAACAATCTTGAGTTTGACCACGCTGATATTTTTCCGGACCTCGCCGCGATCGAACGCCAGTTCCATCACCTGATCCGCACCGTGCCGGGTGAAGGTCGCCTGGTGGTGAATGGCACCGATGCCAATCTTGCGCATGTGTTGCAGCAGGGCTGCTGGAGCGCAGTTGAGCATTTTGATCACGTCGATGGCTGGCGCGCCGAGCCACGCGAGGAAGGCTTCGAGCTGTATGTGAAGGGCCGTTCGAAAGGCATTGTGCAGACGCCGATGGCCGGCGCGCACAATCGCTCCAATACGCTGGCTGCGTTCGCGGCTGCAACGCACGTCGGAGCGCCGCTCGACAAACTCATCGAGGGACTTGCTGCGTTTCACAGCGTCAAGCGCCGTCTGGAACTTGTCGGGGAGGAACGTGGCGTCAAGGTCTACGACGATTTCGCGCATCACCCGACAGCGATTGAAGTGACGCTTGCGGCGGTGAAAGAGCAAGGCGGTGGTCGCGTGCTGGCCGTGTTGGAACCGCGCTCCAACACCATGCGCATGGGCTCACATGCGCAGGAGCTGGCACGCAGCCTGCGTGATGCGGATCGCTGTTTTGTCTATGCGCGGCCGGATCTGAAGTGGGATGCGCAGGCGGCCTTGGGCAGCGTCGGCGAGCGCCTGCATGTCGAGCAGGCGCTGGAACCTTTGATTGCCGCGATTGCCAGTGAAGCACGCGAAGGTGATCGCGTGGTGGTGATGAGCAACGGTGATTTCGGGGGCATTCACGGCAAGCTGCTCAAGGCACTGCAAGCTTGAAGCTTCATAAAAAACCGGGCCGCGTTTTGCGCGGCCCGGTTTTATTTTTGCCTGAAAATCAGAACTGATAACCGCCGTAGACCATCAGATTGTCGCGGTCACGCAGGGCATCACGAACGCCGCCGCCGGTGAACCAGGTGTAGCGTATTTCTCCAAACACGCGTGACAGGTAATCAAAGCGGATGCCCGAAAGGATCTGTTTGCGGCCACCCACAAAATTCTGCCCCAGACCCGGGCCTACGCCGGAAACGTCGTGGAAGAGCGCGTTGAGAAATTCCAGATTGGCGCCGAATAGCGCGCTGTCATAACGCGTGAGCGTGACGAAACGGTAGCCATACGATTGCTTGGTGCCAAAGCCGCCACGATCATTCCACGCGGTTGGATTCTGGCGAACACTGGTTGCGCTTTTATTCGTCGACGGATCGCTGGCATTGGTCCGCACATCCACCGGGTTGAGGCCACGAGTGCCATCGGCGCCGGCGGAAATATGGGTGTCGGTACCTGCGCCATTGGTCTGCAATTCGGACAGATCGGGGAAATCGATCAAGTGCGTGTAGCCGGTTTCCAGCAGCAGCGTGATCTGCGAGGCGCCAAGTGGATTATCGCCGCCGATGGTCTTCAGGAAGCTCAGGTTGAGCTGGCCGATTTTCATCGGCTCGTAGCCACGAATGTACTGGCCGGCTTGCACGCAGTTGGGCTCACAACCTGGATTGCGATACTGCATCATGAAATCCGGCGCAGCCGAACGACGGCCTGGCAGCGTGGCAATGCCCAGGTTCAAGTCATTCTGCGGGAATGCCGGCTGCAACAAGGCAAACACCAGATCGGTGGAATGAAGTTGTATCGGCAGATTGGGGCGGTAAACATATTCGCCCGCAACGGCAACATCGCCCACCGTGGTGTTGAACGAGACGCCGTACATCTTCAGGTTTTCCGGGTACTCCAGAAAAAGCCTAGCGGTATCGAGTGGCAATGCCTCCTTGGTGAGCGGCAATTTGGGCGATGCGCTGGCAAGACCGGCCAGCGCGGCATCGACCTGGCTCAGATCGGTGAGACAGTTCTGGGCGATGGCCAGGATCGTGTCAACCGGCGTGACGCCTGAGTTGGGCAGGCAGGTTGCGTTGGCTGCAAAGCCCGAAATGCTGGGAATGCGTGAGTGGTAGTTGGCGAAATAAAAGCCGACTTCAGTGCCGTTGAGTTTCTCCAGATACATCTTGAACGCTGCGCCATACTGGCCGCCGTTGCGGGCTTCACGGCGCGCACTTTCGGCGTGATCCACCAGCAGCGTGCGACTGGATTTGGAGTTGATGATGTAGGCTGGATCATCCGGATTACGCGCGGGTTCATACAACTGATCCGGGTCTTCCGGCGCCTTGGCGAACGACAGCATGGCGTAGTTGCCACCCGCGCCCACAATGTCGGATGTCGAGAAATAACTGCCGACGGGATCAGGGATGACCGGCTTCCATTGATATTGATAGAAGGTCTGCAAGCTCATGCCGCTGAAGAGTTCGCCGGAGAACAACACCATGCCGGCCGGCTGGGCCAGTTCCTTCAAATCAAAACCGGGCATGCGTAGCGCGGCCTGGTCAGGCGGGTTGATGGCGTTGAGCGAGTTGGCGAGCAGGAAGGAGCTTTCACCCCAGTTCAAAACCTGGTTGCCGACCTTGATGTTGAAAGGACGATCGCCGATATCAAAGTTGCGGCTGACAAAGTAATCCAGCATTTCAAAGCGACGGCCATTGAGCCGTCGGGGTTCGCCCTTGTACGCCGTGCGGCTGGGCTGTGCAGTGGTGTCCGGGTGGCGTTCCTCCAGCCTCAGATAGCGTGGGTCGACGTAAGCCAGGGCCCGCGTGAAGACATTGAAGCCGGCCAGTTCAAACGAAACATCGGTCGTCAGTTTGAACGTCGTTGAAACGATATCGTGCTTGTCGAAATTGAGGTTGCCATTGTCGCCGTTCGGCGAATACGCGCCCGGCTGCCGCACGAAATAGTCGTTGGCGTTTTCGTTGCCGGTTTGTTCGCCGGCATTACAGGTATTGCCGGCGTACTCGGGATTGACGTTGTACGGATCCGGGCTCGTGCGTGAAACGCAGATGCCTGGGTTCAATGATGATTTGCCCACCAGACCGCTGGTGCGATCCTGCATGCGCATCATGGCGCCGATGGTGACGAGATTGTCGATGGTGACTTCTGTGCCGCCGAGTTCCACCTTGAAGGCACCCGCCTGTGATGAAAACATCGTGAAAATGGCTGCAATGATTGCAGCGGCCTGGGCAGGCCGCGATGGCAGCCTGCGATGCTTGAGATTGTGCATAAGCCTCCCCTATTGGAATCACGTTGGCCGCGCTGGTGAGCGCGGCCGACGTGTTGATTTATTTGCCGGCTTGTTTTGCGACGTTGGCAGGATCGAAGAAATTGATTTCGAAATCCTTCTCGACCGTTTCCGGGTTTTCGTTATTCATTGCCTGCGCCAGATAACGGCCTGACTGCAGGTCGTAGACGGTTTCCAGGACGGCACCGGTAGACAAAGGACTTTCGTAGACGGCGATGGGGTGTGATTCCTGCACGCGCCACAGCGCCTGGCGTGCGTCGTAGATATCGACGGCGACGATCTGCCAGCTGTCTTCGTCGATATAGAACACGCGCTTGCGATAGATGTGCGTGGTGCCCGGTTTGATGTTGGATTCCACCACCCAGACGCGATGTAACTCATAGCGCGCGAGATCCTGGTTGATGTGTCCCTTGCGAACGATGTCCTTGAACTTGTACTTGTCAGAATGAATCAAGTAGGCGTTATAGGGCACATACATCTCGCGCTTGCCCAGCAGTTTCCAGGTGTAGCGATCGGTTGCGCCGTTGTAGGTGTCAGTCTGGTCATTGGTGCGCAGGCCATCAGCGCCTGTGCCCGGATTGTCATAACCGACGTTAGGTGCGCGGCGCAGGCGACGCTGACCAGGGTTGTACTGCCAGGCGCGGCGCGGTTCCTTCACCTGGTCCATCGTTTCATGGACCAGCGTGACCTGGCCTGCAAGACGTGGCGGCGCGGTGACCACCTGCATGAAATAGATGCCGACGTTGTCGAGCTGCTCGGGCGTGATGCCACGGGTGTCGTAGCGGAATTTCACCTGTTCGTGAATGGTCACCAGATTGAAATCGCCGGAGGCGGTTACGGCCGCCTGATTATTCCAGCGATCACCACCCACGCCGCGATAGCGCAGCTTGTGATTCCAGATCGGCTCGTTGCCGGTCTTGGGAATCGGGAAGGGAATGCCCACAACCGCGCCATTGAGCGATTCACCGTTATTCGTGAGCTCGGCGTTCAGCGCGTTCTTATGGGTCGCTTCGTAGACAAAATCAGGAAAGGCAACGCTGCGGCGTGCGGTGTACACATTCATCTTGTACGAATCACCATACTTGCCGAAGAGTGCTTTCTGGCCTTCGGTGAGCTGGCCTTTATAGGTTTCCAGATTGGCCTTGGTGATGGTGAACAGTGGCTTGTCGGTAGGGAAGGGATCGCAGTAGCGCGTGCCGCGGCCCTTGTAGCAAGGTGGTGCTTGGGTCAGGCCACCTTCCCATTTGGGAATGGTGCCGGCCTTGTTGCCTGCGCGTTCTGCGCCTACCGGGGTTAACTCGCCCTTGAGTCGATCGGCCTCGGCCTGACTGACTTTGGCAAGCGCCGGAGAGCTCACCAATCCCAAGCCCAGCAGCAATGCGGCGGAGCTTGCAGCTCCCATCGTGGTGTACTTTTTCAAAACACGGATAGCAGAAATCGCCATCGGATCCTCCTCTGAAATAATCTTTATAAAAATTTTATTCAGAGTAGCGGAAATGGCGCATAAAGCGCCAATAAATTTGCACTAATGCTGCGGGGGAATCTGTAAAGACAGGGGCGCGTGAGCCGGTTAGGGGGCACGCACGTCGCGCCCTGCTGCGAGGTCAGATCCGGGAATGAAGTAGGCGCCGCTCACCGCCCTACGGATCTACGATCAGAGCTTGAACTGCTCGCCGAGGTAAACCTTGCGGACAAGCTCGTTCTTCAGCACTTCGTCCGGGGTTCCTTCGGCAATCACCCGGCCTTCGGCCAGGATATAGGCGCGCTCGCAGATCCCCAGGGTTTCACGGACATTATGGTCGGTGATCAGCACGCCGATGCCGCGGTTGTGCAGATGCTTGACGATGCTTTGGATGTCGCCGACTGCAATCGGGTCAACGCCTGCAAACGGCTCGTCGAGCAGGATGAAGCGCGGGTTGGCCGCGAGTGCGCGGGCAATTTCGACGCGGCGGCGTTCGCCACCCGAAAGGCTCTGGCCCTCGCCATCCCGGATATGGGCGATATGCAGTTCATTGAGGAGGCGGTCCAGTTCGGCTTCACGCGCGGCCTGGTCGAGGTCCTGGCGAAGTTCCAGGATTGCCATGATGTTGTCGGCAACCGACAGCTTGCGGAACACGCTGGCTTCCTGCGGCAGATAACCCACGCCAAGCTTGGCGCGGGAATGCATCGGCAGGTCGGTGATGTCCTGGCCGTCCAGTTCAATCGTTCCGCCATCGGCGGGCACCAGGCCCACGATCATGTAGAACGAGGTGGTTTTGCCTGCGCCGTTGGGACCGAGCAGCCCGACAATTTCGCCCGCCTTGACTGATAGCGACACGTCACGCACCACGGCGCGTTTTTTGTATTGCTTGACCAGATTGCGCGCGGAAAGAACGGAGCTCACGGTTTGGTTTCTGCCGGTTGTTGTTCGACGGGTTTCTGCTCTTGTGCGGGTGCCGCGTCGGGTGCTTTGGTTTCTGTGCGCGCATCCGTTGCAGCCTTCTGGGCCTGCTGCTTTTTGTCCGGGGGCGGCTGGATCACGATTTTGACCTGACCGCCATCGCCACCCGTGGCCTGGATGCGACGTTCCGCCACGTTGTAGCGGATGTTGCTGCCCGTGACTTCATCCTTGCCGCGCGTCATCCTGGCGTTGTCGATGACATCGACCACGCTGGTGCGTGAGTCATAAACCAGCGTGTTGGCATCCGCGGTGATGTTGGGCGTTGGCTCGCCTTTTTCATTCGGTTCGCCAGCATGGTCCAGATGGGCTGGGGTGCCGGTAATCTTGGCGGTGTACTGGCTGTTGGGCAGTTGCGTGAGTTCCAGGCGATCGCCGTTCATCTTGAGCTTGTCTGACACCAGCGAGACATTGCCGATGTAAATCATCACGCCCACTTTTGACCACTCGGCGCGATCAGCCGTAATGGTGACCGGTCCGGTAGGACGGAGTGCGTCCGTGGAGCTGGCTTTCTTGGCGGGCGCTGCAAAGACGGCCGGGGTCATCGCCAGCACAAGCAGCAAGGCGGCAAATGGTTTAACTGCGCGGGACATAAGTAACCTTAACATCGTGCAGCAGATCCAGTTTCTGCCCGGTCCAGTCGGCACGCATGCCGGTGGCAGTGGCTTGTTGGTTGCCCTGCGTCAGCCGCAGCGGCAACTCGGTATAAATTTCCTTGCGCTGGTTGTCGACCCACAGCTGATCCGTGAACATCTTGACCGGATCGCCGCCTTTATTGGATCGCCCCGTGATCACCACGGGTTTTTTCAGCAGGATACGCTCCTGCTGTGACGGCATTTCGCCGGCAGGTGAGGTGAGGGTCCATGCGCCCTTGTCGCCACCAAGACCATCCATTGTCATATTGCCGAGGATCGCGGATTTGTTGTCATAGTAATCAATGGTCGACGCAGTAATGTGAAACTGCGCATTGCCATCCGACCCCAGCCGTGTCCATTCCGCATCGCGCAGCGCATAGCGCGGGCGCGGATCATTGTCTTCCTGCACCTGTTGGGTGCTGCCCTGGTCAAAGTTGCGCACCGCCATCAGCATCGCCACGCTGATGGCGAGTATCGCCACAAGAACCAGAAGGCGGCCCATTAGCCCTTGCCCTGCGCCGCAAGGATCATGTCGGCCGCTTCACGAATGGCGCCGTTGCCACCGATGTTGCGGGTCTTCCAGTGCGCCTTGGCCAGTGCTTTCGGATGTGCATCATTGACGGCGATGGCGAGACCGACGCGCGCAAACAGCGGCAGATCGGGCGTGTCATCGCCCATATGCGCGCAGTGCTCGTCCTTGATGCCGAGTTTCTTTTGAATGGCTTCGTACGCCGGTAGCTTGTCTTCAGTGTTCAGATAGATATGTCTGAGACCGAGGAATTCAAGGCGCTTCTGCATTGCCTCGGACGGCCTGCCGGAAATCACCGCCACTTCAATGCCTGCCTTCATCAGCAGTTTGATGCCGAGGCCGTCCTTGACGTTGACCGCCTTGAGCTCGCTGCCATCCGCCGCAAGATAGAGCTTGCAGTCGGTCATCACGCCGTCGATGTCCAGGAATACGCAGCGGATTTTCTTTGCACGTTTCTTGACCGCGGCCAGGGTGAGCGCCATCAGACCACTCCCGCGCGCAAAAGGTCCTGCATGTGGATGGCGCCAATCAGCTTGGCATGGTCATCCACGACCAGCAGCACGGTGATCTTGTGCTTCTCCATCAGCTGCACCGCCTGCGCGGCCAGCCAATCAGGCTTGGCGGTCTTGCCGCCCTTGGTCATGACGTCCGCAATCTTTGCGGTGCGTACGTCGATGCCGGATTCCAGCGTGCGACGCAGGTCACCGTCGGTGTAGACGCCGAGGACGTTGTCATCGGCGGAAACAATGGCGGTCATGCCGAGGCCCTTGCGCGTCATCTCCAGCAATGCGGTGGAGAGCGTTGCATCCGGGCTGACCTTGGGCAGGCGTTCGCCTTTGTGCATCAGGTCGGAAATCTTCAGCAGCAGCTTGCGGCCGAGCGAGCCGCCGGGGTGCGACATCGCGAAATCTTCCGGCGTAAATCCACGCGCTTCAAGCAGCGCCACGGCCAGCGCGTCGCCCATCGCCAGCGTGGCGGTGGTGCTGGCGGTCGGAGCCAGGTTATGCGGGCAGGCTTCCTGCGCCACGGTCACGTCCAGATGCGCATCGGCCGCCTTGGCCAGCGTGGAGGTCGGCTTGCCGGTGATTGCAATCAGCGGTGCACCCATGCGCTTGATCAGCGGCAGGATGGTCAGCACTTCATTGGTCTCGCCGGAGTTCGACAGCGCCAGGACCACGTCCTGCTTGGTGATCATGCCGAGGTCGCCGTGGCTGGCCTCGCCCGGGTGCACAAAGAATGACGGCGTACCGGTCGATGCGAGTGTGGCCGCGATCTTGCCGCCGATATGGCCGCTCTTGCCCATGCCGGTGACGACGATGCGGCCGGTACAGCCCAGCATGATCTGGCAGGCCCGGGCAAAGTCCGCATCAATGCGCGGCAGCAAAGCCGTCAGCGCGTCGCGCTCAATCTCCAAAACCTTGCGGCCCATCTGTTGCAGCGCTGCGGCATCCATGTGCAAGGAGATTCCTACAATTAAAAGAGGGCGAATGATAACCGCAGGGCATCCAAATGGCGCATTACCTTTTGCGGTTTTGCTGCCTGCAGGTGTGACGAATTGTCAATCAAAACAAGCTGAATCGCTTTCAGTCCCTGAAATTATCAAACTGCACTGCAACCTCAAGCTCCGCCTTGCGCAGGAAAGCGATGGCCAGCTGAAGATCATCGCGCTTCTTGCCGTTGACGCGCAGTTTTTCGCCGGTGATGGAGGCGTCGACCTTGATCTTGGATTCTTTCAGTTTGGCGATAATCTTTTTCGCCTGTGGCTGTTCGATGCCCTGTTTAATCGTGATCTTCTGGCGTGCGCCGGCCAGATTGGTTTCGACGTCGCCGGCTTCGAGTGCGCGCAGGTCGATGTGTCGCCCGGCCAGGCGCTTGTGCAGCATTTCGGTCATCTGATCGAGATGGGACTCGGTCGGCGCGGTCATCGAGACCACAAAGCCTTCCAGCGTGAAGCTGGCGCCGGTGCCGCGCAGGTCATAGCGATTTTCCAGATCACGCTTGGCCTGGTCGACCGCGTTGGTCATTTCGTGTTTGTCGACTTCGGAAACGATATCGAATGAAGGCATGGTGATGGATTCGGTGCAGGTTGATTGGCCGACAGTATATTGGGGCTGTGGCCGGGCTAGGCCGGATCGGCGCTTTTTATGGCTTCATAAGCTGCAAGTGCCCGTACGCGGGAGTCGGCCAGATCAACAATGGGCTTGGGATAGCCGGTGCCGGTGAGCAGCGCGGGTTTTTCCCATGGGGCATGCAGCTCCTTGTCCGGCAGCGACGCCAGTTCCGGCAGCCAGCGGCGCAGATAGACGCCATTTGGATCGAACTTTGCACTCTGCAGCACCGGATTGAAGATGCGGTAATAAGGCGCCGCATCCGCGCCACAACCGGCGACCCACTGCCAGCCGAGCGTGTTGTTGGCGAGGCTGGCGTCGACCAGGGTGTCCCAGAACCAGCGAGCGCCGTCCTGCCAGGGGATCAGCAGGTTCTTGGTCAGCAGGCTGGCGACGATCATGCGCACGCGGTTATGCATCCAGCCGGTGGCCCAGAGCTGGCGCATGCCGGCGTCGACAATCGGGATGCCGGTCTGGCCGCGCTGCCAAGCTTCCAGGTCATGGATCGATTCGCCATGTTTGCGCCAGGGAAAGCGGCCGAACTTGCTGGCATACATGGGCTCGTCCGGTGTCTTGGAATAGTGATAGAGCAGGTGATGGGCAAATTCGCGCCAGCCGATTTCGCGGGCGAAATGTTCGCTGCCGGCGAGGGTGCCGGGCGTGTCGTCGCTGGCAGCCTGCGCCTGTGCCCGCGCGATGATCTGGCGTGGGCTGATTTCGCCGAAGTGGAGATGAGGCGAGAGCGAGGAGGTTGCGTCGATGGCGGGCAGGTCACGCTCCACCTTGTAGCCCGGCATGCGCTCGTCGCAGAACTCATCAAGCGCCGCCAGCGCGCCAGATTCGCCCGGTTGCCAGCGCGGCGTGAAGCCACTGGCCCAGGGGATTTTCGGCAGCAGGTTCAGCGCTTCCAACGGCAGGCTTTTGGGAATTTTCTCCGGCGCGCGGATTCGCCTGGGCGCCGCCAGCGGGACTGGCGCGTGAAGACGCGAGGAAGCATTGCGCCAGTACGGCGTGAACACCCGGTAAGGCTCGCCACCCTGGGTCTTGAGCGTCCATGGCTCGAACAGCAGAGCACTGTTGAAGCTTTCGGCCTCGATGCCGTCGCTGCGCAGCATTTCCTTTACCCGCGTGTCGCGAGCGATGGCGGCGGGCTCGTACAGGCGGCTCCAGTAGACAGCGCTGGCGCCGGTTTCCTGGATCAGCGTGCGTAGGGTGGCGAGGCTGTCGCCTTGCCGGAGGATGAGCGGAGCCCCTGCGGTGGCCAGCGAATCGGCCAAAGCCTTGAGGCTGTGATGCAGCCACCAGCAGCTGGCGCCACCGGGAGCCCAGGGAGCGTCCTCATCCGGAGCGTGAATGTAGACCGGTAAAACCTGTTCGTGGCGCTCGCAGGCGGCGATCAGGGCGGCGTGGTCGGTGAGCCGCAGATCGCGGCGCAGCCAAAGTAGGGTGGTGGTCATGTGATAAGAATAAAGGCTAGTCGAGCTGGAATACGCAGAAAAGGTTGGTTCCGATGCGAGTGCTGCAATGTCGCCGCGGGGCTGTGCCCCTTACGCTGATTCCCGCACCCACTTTGCTTCGCAAAGGCACCGTGTCATCAGCGTATAATTCGCCCCCTATGACCGCCGCCCTCACCATCTCCGGCGTCCGCAAGACCTACGGCAAGCTCGAAGCACTCAAGGGCGTTGAATTTGAAATTCAGCGCGGCGAGTTCTTCGGCCTGCTCGGCCCCAACGGCGCGGGTAAATCGACCCTCATCAACATCATCGCCGGCCTGGTCCAGGCCAGCGCGGGCCATGTCACCGTGCTCGGGCACGACACCGTGCGCGATTTCCGCACGGCCCGTCGCCTGCTCGGTATCGTGCCGCAGGAGCTGGTGTTCGATCCTTTCTTCAACGTCACCGACATGCTTCGCATCCAGGCCGGCTATTACGGCTGTGGTGAGGAAGTGTGGCCGTGGATCGACGAAATGCTGCAGCGTCTCGACCTCTGGGACAAGCGCAAGGTGTCGATGCGCGCGCTCTCCGGTGGCATGAAGCGCCGCGTGCTGATTGCGCAGGCGCTGGTGCACAAGCCACCGGTCGTGATTCTCGATGAGCCTACGGCGGGTGTCGACGTGGAACTGCGCCGCACGCTGTGGCGTTTCATGCGCGACCTGCACAGCAAGGGCACCACCGTCGTGCTGACCACGCACTACCTCGAAGAAGCGCAGGAAATGTGCGAGCGCATCGCCATCATCGACAAGGGCGAGATCAAGGCGCTGGAGACGACGCAGCAATTGCTGGCGCGCCATCCCTTCCGTTTCCTCAAGCTCAAGCTCGCCGAGGGCGCGGCCCTGCCGGCGGAGTTGCAGCCGCTGGTTGCTGCCACCGTGAATGGCAGCATCGAACTGAAGCTGGAAACGTCCAAGCACAGCTTCAGCTCGGTGTTCGCCGCGCTGCGTCGTGATGGCGTGGCGATCGAGGACGTGCAGACGCGCGATCCGGATCTGGAAGACATTTTCGTGGAACTCACTGGTCGCCAGGCCGAGGTGGCGGCATGACGCCGAATCAACGGGGGTTCTATACCCTCCTTAAAAAAGAAGTGATGCGCTTCTGGTCCGTGCTGGGCCAGACCGTGACTGCACCCGTCATCACCGCGCTGCTGTACCTGCTGGTATTCGCGCAAGCCATGAAAGGCCGCGCCGAGATTTACCCGGGCGTCAGCTACACCGAATTTCTGGTGCCGGGCCTGGTGATGATGACGGTGATCCAGAACGCCTTCGCCAACACTTCGTCGTCGCTGATCCAGTCCAAGATCATGGGCAACCTGGTGTTCCTGCAGATGGCGCCGCTCGGACCGTGGGAATGGTTCTTCGCCTACATCCTCGCCGCGCTGGTGCGCACCGTGCTGGTCGCCAGCGCAATGCTGGTCGTGGTGCTGCCGTTCGTGCACCTGCCGGTGAATGAGCCGCTGGCACTGATCGCCATCTTCGTGCTCACCAGTGGCAGCCTCGCGGTGCTCGGCTTGATCGCCGGCATCGTCGCGCAGAAGTTCGATCACATCGCCGCGTTCACCAACTTCCTGATCACGCCGATGTCGTTCCTGTCCGGTGTGTTCTACTCGGTGCATGCGCTGCCGTCGTTCTGGTACACGGCTTCGCATTTCAATCCGTTCTTCTACATGATCGACGGCTTCCGCTTTGGTTTCTTCGGCGTGTCCGACGTTTCCATCTGGCACAGCCTGCTGTGGACCTCCGGATTTTTCCTGTTGATGACGGCCATCTGCCTGTGGATGCTGATCACCGGCTACAAGATGAAGAAATAAGATGAACAAAGACGAAATCAAGAAACTGATCGAGGCCGGCTTGCCCAATGCGCAGGTGACGGTGCATGGCGACGACGGCCAGCACTTTGAGGCTGAAGTGGTCTGCCCGGACTTCGCTGGCAAACTGCCGCTGGCGCAGCACCGCATGGTCTACGCTACGCTGGGCGATAAGATGGGGCGTGACATCCACGCGCTGGCACTGAAAACCCGCGCGGCTTAAATAAAATTTGAAAAGCGCCGCATGAGCGGTGCGGACAGGGAATCATGGATAAATTTGTCGTTACAGAAAGCGGCCCGCTCAAGGGCGAAGTCGCCTCCAGCGGCGCCAAGAACGCGGCCCTGCCGATTCTCTGCGCTGCGCTGCTTTCTGACGAGCCGCTGCGCCTGACCAATGTGCCCAAGCTGTGGGACATCGCCACCACCAAGAAGCTGCTGTCGCAGATGGGCGTTGGGGTCGAGCAGCCCGGCACGCACGAAATCGTCGTCGACGCGTCGTCCATCACTACCCATATCGCGCCTTATGAACTGGTGCGCACCATGCGTGCATCGATCCTCGTGCTCGGCCCGCTGGTGGCCAAGCGTGGCGAGGCGCAGGTATCGCTGCCGGGTGGTTGTGCCATTGGCGCGCGTCCGGTGGATTTGCACCTGATGGGTCTCAAGGCGATGGGTGCGGAGATCAAGGTTGAAGGCGGTTTCGTGCACGCCAAGTGCAGCCGACTCAAGGGCGCCACCATTGTTTTCGACACGGTGACCGTCACCGGCACCGAGAACCTGATGATGGCCGCGACGCTGGCCGACGGCGTGACGATTCTGGAAAACGCCGCGCGTGAACCTGAGGTCGTGGATCTTGCCGTCTGCCTGCGTGCCATGGGCGCCAGGATCACTGGCGATGGCACCACCACCATTCGCATCGAAGGCGTGAAGAAACTGCACGCTGCCGAGCATCGCATCCTGCCGGACCGCATCGAGACCGGCACCTTCCTCGTTGCTGGCGCGGCAACGCGCGGCAAGGTGCGCGTGACCCACACCGATCCTTCGTTGCTCGACGCAGTGCTGGTCAAGCTGCAGCAGGCCGGCGGCATCGTCCGCACCGGCACCGATTTCATTGAGCTGGACATGCAGGGCCGCCGTCCCAAGGCCGTCAACATCCACACCATGCCGCATCCGGGTTTCCCGACCGACATGCAGGCCCAGTTCATGGCGATGAACTGCCTGGCCGAGGGCGTGGGCGTGATCAAGGAAACCATCTTTGAGAACCGCTTCATGCACGCGCAGGAACTGCTGCGTCTGACGGCCGACATCCGCCTCGAGGGCAATACCGCCATCATCAGCGGCAAGGAACACCTGATCGCCGCGCCTATCATGTCCACTGACCTGCGTGCCTCCGCGTCGCTGGTCATTGCCGCACTTTGCGCGCAGGGTGAAACCATCATCGACCGCATCTATCACATGGATCGCGGCTATGAAGATATCGAAGGCAAGTTCACTGCACTGGGCGCCCGCATCAAGCGTGTGGCAAAGCTGATGTAATCGCGGATGCGTTCGTGTGGGCCTTGCCTGCGTGAACGCATTCGCTTTGTTGTCTTGTTTATTAATGTTTATTTATTTTATTTTTATAAATAAAATAAAACAAATGCCCGAAGCAAAATAATCCTTCGTGGCCCGCTTCAAAGAGCCCGTTCGTGCCTCGACGAAGCTAGAATGCGCGCCTTATGACGACGCTGACCATTGCCCTTTCGAAGGGCCGCATTCTCGAAGACAGCCTTCCGCTCCTGGCCAAGATTGGCCTGAAACCCGCGGGTGACATTGGCCGCCTGCTGCGCGTGCCGACCAACCATCCCCATATCAGCCTGCTGATCATCCGTCCGGCGGACGTTCCGACGTTTGTTGAATACGGCGCGGCGGACATGGGCATCACTGGCAAGGACGTGCTGATGGAGCACGGCGGCGAAGCGCTGTACGAGCCGCTGGACCTGGGCATTGCACGCTGCCGCCTGTCGATCGCGCAGAAAAAAGATGCGCCGCCGCATGACGGCATCCGCCGCCTGCGCGTCGCCACCAAGTACCTGGAACTGACGCGCCGCCACTACGCCGCCAAGGGCCAGCAGGTCGAGATGATCAAGCTCTACGGTTCGATGGAGCTGGCGCCGCTGGTGGGTCTGGCTGACGTCATCGTCGACCTGGTCGACACCGGCAATACACTCAAGGCCAATGGCCTGATCGAAACCGAGATCATCACGCAGATCAGTGCACGCATGGTCGTCAACAAGGCATCGATGAAGACCAAGCACGCGATGGTGCAGGACTGGCTGGATCGTCTGCGCGGGGTGGTGGAGCGTGGTTGAGATCAGCCGCTTAGATACGCGTGATGCGGGCTTCGACGCAGCGTTTGCGTCGTTGATGGATCGTGCGCCTGAGCAAAGCTCGGATGTGACGCAGGCCGTCGAGCGCATCGTTGCCGATGTGCGTACGCGTGGCGATGCGGCGTTGCTGGAACTGACCAACAAGTTTGATCGTCGTAGCGTCGCCAGCGTTGCAGAACTCGAAGTCAGCGTTGAACAACGCAAAGCTGCATGGGATGCACAGTCCGCCGCATTACGCGCTGCACTTGAAGCTGCTGCACAACGTATTCGCGCTTACGCTGAACATCAGGCGATTGCGCCGTTCTCGTTTACCGATGAACACGGCAACCAACTCGGCCAGATGGTTACGCCGCTGGATCGCGCGGGTCTTTACGTGCCGGGCGGCAAGGCGGCGTATCCCTCATCCGTGCTGATGAATGCGATCCCGGCAAAAGTGGCTGGCGTCCGCGAAGTCATCATGGTGGTACCGGCGCCGGGTGGTGAACTGAATTCCGTTGTACTCGCTGCCGCGCATCTCGCCGGTGTTGATCGCATCTTCACCGTCGGCGGCGCGCAGGCGGTTGCAGCACTTGCGTACGGCACTAAGACGATTCCGCCGGTCGACAAGATTGTTGGTCCTGGCAACGCCTATGTGGCTGCGGCCAAGCGCATTGTCTTTGGCCAGGTCGGCATTGATTCGATCGCTGGCCCGTCCGAGATTGTCGTGGTCTGCGATGGCAAGACCGATCCGGGCTGGATTGCGATGGATCTGTTCTCGCAGGCCGAACATGGCGAAGACTCGCAGTCGATCCTGCTGTCGCCGGATGCGGACTTCCTCAATCGCGTTGCCGACGCCATGGCCAAGCGCATGAGCGAACTGCCGCGCGAAGTGACCGTGCGCGCTTCGCTGAAGAATCGTGGCGCATTGATTGCCACGCGCGACCTGGACGAGGCGATTGCACTGTCGAACCAGATTGCACCTGAGCACCTTGAGTTGTCAGTTGACACTCCGCGCGACTGGCTGCCGAAGATTCGTCACGCTGGTGCGGTGTTCCTTGGCCGTCATACGCCGGAAGCGCTTGGCGATTACTGCGCCGGTCCCAACCACGTGCTGCCGACTTCACGCGCGGCGCGCTTTTCCAATCCGCTGGGCGTCTATGAATTCCAGAAGCGCAGCAGCCTGATTGAGTGCAGCCCGAAGGGCGCGAGTGAGCTGGCGAAGATTGCCGGTGCGATTGCGGATGCCGAAGGCTTGCAGGCCCACGCGGCGAGTGCGCGCGACCGTCTCTGAGATTTTGTAGGAGCGCCTCGGCAACTGCTCCTGCGTTGCTCTACCTCGGACATCCATGTCCTCGTCTTAGGCGCGATAGCTCTGATCGCGCCTAAGAGGCGCTCCTACGGGATTGCTCCGATGATGTCGCGCAACGCGCGATAGCCTTCGACCAGACGTGGACCGGGGCGGCCCAGAAATTCCTCACTGATCGCATGTACCTGCTGGTTGCGTACAGCAGGGATCGCGTCGTGCCCGGGCCTACGAATGACAACGTCGGCACGATAGTTCTGCACCTTCACGCCACACCAGCTCATCACGATCACATCGGGCGCTGCGTCAACGACCGCAGCGTCTTCAAGCGGGATGCTTTTGGCGGCAGTGTTCTTCCATGGATTCTCGCCACCAGCGAGTTCAATCAGATCCGTCACCCACGATTGCTGCGCTGCTGCGATGACGGGCTTGGGCCACCATTCCACCAGCACGCGTGGGCGTTGGGTTCGATCAAGGCGCGGCATCTGCGCCTGCATCTCGGCAACGAGTGCGCGACCTCGTGAAAGCACGCCAACTGCTTCGGCGATTTCGATGATGTTGCTGTAGACGTCATCCAAGCTCAGCGGATCGCAAACCAGCAGTGGCATGCCATCCGCACGCAGGCCGTCGACGATGCGTTCATGCCCGGGCACGGTGAGTGAAGTCAGCACCAGGTCCGGCTTGAATTCCTTGACGCGTTCAACCGCCAGATCAAGATCGCGCCCCAGTTTGGGCAAGGGCTCAACAACCTCGGGTGGATAGTCCGAATCCGTATCAATGCCGACAATCATGTGCGCGCAGCCGAGCGCGCACACGATCTCGGTGTTGGAGCAGGTATGACTGAAAACGCGCACGGCGAAAGAATCGACTGATCAGTCGAGGTTCTTCATCACCTTCGGCAGGCCCATCTTGAAACCGGCAGCGAGGATGCCCTTGATCGCCAGACCGGTGCAGGGAATGCGAGGTTCAAAAGTGATTTTGTATTTCACGCGGGTGCCGCCATTGGGTGCGTCGCTGAATTCGATATGGCCCAGATGATTTTTGATCGGGCTGCCGCGCGAGACGATGTACTCGATCAGCGTTTCCGGCTGGAATGTGATCACCGTTTCCTCGAAGGATGGGCTGGGCAGGGGCAGGGTGATGCGGCGTACCGAGCCGAGGCCGTCCGGGTTCTTCGGGTCTTCGCCGTCCTTGATGCGCTCGAATTTGCCGCCAAAGATCAGGCCGACCTTTTCGTGGGTGCCGAAGAACTTGAAGATCTTGCTGCGCGGTGCAGGGAAAACCTGGTCAAAACCAACTTCATAACGCGACATGGGACGGCTCCTGAAAATAGTTCGCCATCATACCGTTTGCGTAGGGCTTGCCCTGTTAAAATACGCTTGAGTCGGCCAAGACAATCGCCGCCACGCAAGTGGGGGAGGAAAGTCCGGGCTCCATCGGGCGAAGTGCCAGGTAATGCCTGGGAGGCGCGAGCCTACGGAAAGTGCCACAGAGAATGAACCGCCTAAGCGCCGCAAGGCGACGGTAAGGGTGAAAAGGTGTGGTAAGAGCGCACCGCGTCACTGGCAACAGTGACGGCACGGAAAACCCCACTTGGAGCAAGACCAAATAGGGAAGGACGCCGAAAGGCAACATGCGGCCCGCATGCCTTCCGGGTAGGTTGCTTGAGCGTGCCGGTGACGGTACGCCTAGAGGAATGGTTGTCCACGACAGAACCCGGCTTAACGGCTGACTCAATATTTTCTGCGCGTAGCTTTGCCAGCGGCCTGGTTAAAAACCAGGCCGTTTTTATGTACAGGATGTACGGTACGCCGCGGGCGCAGGATGCGCAGGAGCGGCGCCTCGCCCCAAGCGCGATGCTCGCCGATGCCGAGCTGCTTCAAATTGGATTTTGCTGATTTTTTGACCAACGCCCCCTTCCAAACCCCACTCTGCGTCCAAAAACGCGGTGAACGGGCTGTTGCCCTCGAAAACACCGGCAAACGGACGACTTTTACTTTAAGTCTTTCGTGTAACTCGTTGTTTTAAATGAAGTGCCTGTTGCAATGCCTCGATCGGACCTAAGTGCTTGTCATAACTCAGTTTTTTCCTGTAAAAATCCTTGCGTGGTGGTATGAAGTGGATTAAAGTGCCTCGCAGTGGAAGAAACTGGGAGTAAAAGACGGTTCTGCCGTCGTATCAGCAATGTTTGCAGGCGCTCATCATTCAACGGTTGACGACAAGGGACGCATCGCGATCCCCGCGCGCTTTCGCGCGCAACTGGTTGACACGTATGGCCTGCAAATCGTGATCACGATGGGGCCGCGCGCTTCGCTCGAAATTTATCCAGTGGCGGTGTTCAACAGCATCGCCGAGCAAATCCAGAATCTTGAAGATCGCGAGGCCGCAGAGCTGCTCAAGCTCGCCTTCGTCGGTCGTGCCGTCGAAACGGAAATCGACAAGCAAGGCCGCGTGATGTTGCCGCTGTTCCTGCGCAAGCAGGCCAAGCTGGAAACCGGCGCGGTGTTGGTGGGGCAGATCAATCGCTTGGAACTGTTCGCCGAGGAAATCTGGGACACCATGTTTGGCGCAGGCCCGGAGAGCGTATTGCCTGCGCTCTCGGCGGCCTTCAAGCATCTCAAGCGGTGAGGCGCCATGTCTGCAAGCGTCGCCTCCCCTGCCATTACGGCCAGGGCTAGCGCCCCGATGTTTTCCCATCGTCCGGTGATGCTCACAGAAGCCCTCGCCGGCCTCGGAGTCGTTGCGGGCGGCATCTATATCGACGGCACCTTCGGACGCGGCGGACATTCCGGTGCGATTCTTGACGAACTCGATGCGGCAGGCGGCGACGGAATGCTGCACGGCCTCGACCAGGATCCGCAGGCGGTTGCCGAAGCACAGCAGCTTTACGGCGCGCGCAAGAACTTCCGCATTCATCACAAGAATTTTTCGCAGCTTGCGGCCGTTGCCGAGAGCGAAGGCATCACGCGCCGCGTCAACGGCATCCTGCTCGATCTCGGTGTGTCATCGCCGCAGCTGGATGACGCCTCGCGTGGCTTCAGCTTCAGCAAGGATGGCCCCCTCGACATGCGCATGAATCCGCAGGCCGGTGAATCCGCCGCGGAGTGGATCGCACAAGTCGGCGAGCGTGACCTGGCTGACGTGCTGTGGAAGTTCGGCGATGAGCGCAACAGCCGTCGCATTGCGCGCCGCATTGTCGAAGCACGCGTTGAAACGCCGTTCACGACCACTGCACAACTGGCGGCGCTGATCGCCACCGTGCCGGGTCCGCGCAGTCATCACATTCATCCAGCGACGCGCAGCTTCCAAGCCATCCGCATCCACATCAATCGTGAACTCGATGTGCTGGAGTCGGTGTTGAAGCAGGCGCTGGATGTTCTTGCACCAGGCGGTCGTCTTGCGGTGATCAGCTTCCACTCGCTGGAAGACCGCATCGTCAAGCGCTTCATGCGCGATGCTTCGCGTGAAGCGGAGGTCTATGACCGCCGCCTGCCGATGCTGCCGCAATCCGCCGCGACATTCCCGTTGAATCTGGTCGGGCGCAAGCAGCTGCCGACAGAACAAGAGTGCGCGGTCAATCCACGCGCTCGCAGCGCGGTCCTTCGTGTCGCGGAGCGCCGCTCATGAGACGGTTGCGCGAATTGTTTGAAGGCCGTGGCGGCATGCTGTTGCCCTTGACGCTGATCCTGGCCGTGGTGATTTCCGCGCTAGCCGTCGTGCGTACCAAACACGAAAACCGCGGCCTCGTGAACGAGTTGACGCGCCAGCGTGCCGAGAAGGAACGTCTCGACATGGAATGGGCGCAGCTGCAGCTTGAGGAAGCCACGCTGGCGCATCACGCCCGCGTTGAAAAAATTGCACGTGAACAACTCGGCATGACCGAGCCACATGACTACGCAGTCGTGAGTTCCAAGCCATGAGCATGCACATGGTGGTCCTGGACGCAGATGCGAAGGTACGCGCATGAGCCAGGCCACGAGCAATGCTCGCCAGAGCTTTGTCGCACAGGCCGTACCGGCATGGCGGCGCTGGGTGGTGTTTTCGCTGCTGGGTTTGGGCGCTGTCGTTGTGTTGGGTCGTGCATTCCAGTTGCAGGTTCTTCAACGCGATTTCCTGGTGCAGGAAGGCGATAAACGTCATATCCGTACGCTGGTGATTCCGGGACATCGCGGCGCGATTCGTGACCGCCGTGGCGAGCCGCTGGCCTTGTCTGCGCCGGTCGAAATGATCTGGGCAGTGCCGGCGGCATTGCTGGAATCGCCCCAGCATGTTTATGCGGTCGGCAAGCTGCTCAATCGCAATCCGAAAGAACTGCAGGACTTCCTGAGCGAGCGCAAGGATCGCAAGTTCGTTTACATCAGTGATCCGATCAGCCCCGCGGAAGCCCAGCGTGTGTTGTCCCTCAAGGCGCCTGGCGTATTTTCCGAGCCTGCTTACGCGCGCTATTACCCGGCCGGTGAAGTCGCTGCGCAGGTCGTGGGTTTCTGCGGTCGCGATGGCCGCGGACAGGAAGGCCTGGAGCTTGCGCAGGAAGCCGCGCTTGCAGGCAAGGCGGGTTCACGTCGCGTGATTCGTGACCGTGCGGGTCGCGTGGTTGAAGACGATCTTGAAAGCAAGGACTCGCAATCAGGCCAGGATCTGGCGCTGACGCTGGATCTGCGCATCCAGTATCTGGCCTATCGCGAACTCAAGGCCGCAGTCACCCGCAACAATGCGCGCGGTGGCCTGGTGGTAATTGCCGACAGCACCACCGGCGATATTCTCGCCATGGCGAGCCAGCCGGGCTTCAACCCAAACAATGTTGAAGATCGCAAGAGTAGCGGCGCACGCAATCGCGCGATCACCGACGGTTTTGAGCCGGGCTCTACGGTCAAACCCATTCTCGTTGCGCAAGCGCTGGAGCTGGGTATTTTCCAACCGACCAGCCATGTCGATACCTCGCCAGGATTTTTCAAGGTGGGTTCCTTGACCGTGCGTGATGAACATCCGCAGGGCGATGTCGATCTCAAAACCATTCTCGCCAAGTCCAGTAACGTTGGCGCGGCCAAGATTGGCCTGACGTTGGGTGCAGAATCGGTCTGGTCGGGTTATCAGCGCTTTGGATTTGGCGAACCGCTGTACACGGGCTTCCCAGGTGAAGCGAGTCCGGTGCTGCGTCATTACAGCGAGTGGGGCCAGATTGCGACGGCCACCGCTTCATACGGTTATGGACTCTCGCTGACCGCGATGCATCTCGTGCGCGCGTATTCCGCCATCGCCAACGATGGCCTGATGCCGCAACTGCGTCTGCTCGTCAACGCGCCGCATGTGCCACCGCAGCGTGCGGTTTCGGCTGCTGTTGCGCGTGAAATGCGTGAACTGATGGAAGGTGTTGTGCAGACCGGTGGCACCGCGCAGAAAGCAGCGATTCCTGGCTACCGGGTTGCTGGCAAGACCGGCACGATCCGCAAGGTCGCCGATGGTGGCGGTTATGCCGACAAGCGGCACCAGTCCGTGTTCATCGGCATGGTGCCGGCAGAGCACCCTCGTCTGGTGGGCTTGGTGATGATCGACGAGCCGGGCGCGGGTGATTACTACGGCGGCCTCGTCGCAGCGCCGGTGTTCTCCACCGTGATGCAGGGCGCCGCGCGTTTGCTGCGAATTCCTCCAGGACAATTTGATCTGCCCGCCACGCCACTGGCTGCGCCGGCATTGCCGCGCCAGACCGTTGCACTGCCGACGATGGAGCCGCGCACATGACGGCCGCGCAGATGCAACATTCGGTTACAGCGCTGCTCGCGGGATTTGCCGCGCCGGTCGCAGGCATCAATGTCACCGGCATTGAAATGGACAGCCGTCGCATCGCGCCGGGCAATCTGTTTCTCGCCTGCAAGGGGCAGGGACAGCATCACGGGCTTGCGCATCTTGATCAGGCCGTTGAGCGCGGCGCAGCGGCGGTGGCGTGGGAACCCGCCTCGGGTTGGACACGTCCCGCAGTCAGGATTCCCGAGATTGCCGTTGAGAAACTGGCCCAGCATGCCGGGGTCATCGCCAGCCGCTATTACGGTGAGCCAACGCGCGACATGTTCACCGTCGGCGTCACCGGCACGGATGGAAAAACTTCAACGGCCTATCTGATCGCGCAAGCGCTGGACCGGCTCGACAAGCCCTGCGCCTATCTCGGCACGCTGGGCTATGGACGCATCGGCAAGCTCGATGTCGCCACGCACACCACGCCGGATGCCGTGACACTGCAACGTCATTTTTCAAAAATGCATGAGCAAGGTGCCCTTTCGGCGGCGATGGAAGTTTCATCGCATGCACTGGATCAGGATCGTGCTGCCGGTGTGCACTTTGATGTCGCCGTGTTGACCAATGTCACGCGCGATCATCTCGATTATCACGGCACGGTGGAGAACTACGCCGCGGCCAAGCGCAAGCTGTTCGAACATGCCGGTCTCAAGTCGGCGATCCTGAATCGCGATGCCGCCTATGGCGCACGTTGGCTTGAAGAGTTGGGCGAGACCACGATTGCCTATGGCCTGGATGGCGCAGCGCCGTCATCCAGGCGCTATGTGCTGGGCCGCAAGCTGCAACTGTTGGACAGTGGTCTGGCGTTTGACGTCGACAGCAGTTGGGGACAGGCGCGGATTCAGTGTGGTCTGTTTGGCCGCTTCAACGCCTACAACCTGCTTGCGGCATTGGCGGGCATCCTGCAAAGCGGTGTGTCGCTGCACGACGCGGTATTGGCCTTGAACCAGTCGCAGACCGTGCCGGGCCGCATCGAAGGTTATCGTGGCACCAAGGCGCTGCCGCTGGTGGTCGTGGACTACGCCCACACGCCGCAGGCACTGGAGCAAATCCTCAAGGCGGTGCGCGCACACACCAGCGGCAAGCTGTGGTGCGTGTTTGGCTGTGGCGGTGATCGTGATCGTGGCAAGCGTCCGCTGATGGCTGCTGCTGCGGCGAGATATGCCGATGAACTGGTCATCACCGATGACAATCCGCGCAGCGAAAGTCCGCAGGCCATCGTCGCGGAAATCAAGGCGGGCCTGCCTGGCGCATCGTCGGCGCGTGTCATCCATGACCGCGCGCAGGCCATTACCGAAGCGGTCCGTGCTGCAGGCAGGGACGACGCCGTCGTCGTCGCCGGCAAGGGCCATGAGGACTATCAAATCTACGGTGCAGATGTGCGTCAGTTCAGTGATCGGGGTTTTGTCGCGAACCTTGTTGGGGCCGGAGAGCGCTCATGATGGAAACGCTCTACGCCGTGGCGCAACGCATTGGCGCACGCCTTGAAGGCAATAATGTCGGCTTTAGCCGCGTGACCACCGATACGCGCACGCTGGCCGCGGGCGATCTGTTCGTCGCGCTCAAGGGCGAGAATTTCGATGGCCACGAGTTTGTTGCCCGTGCCGCCGAGAGCGGCGCCGTCGGCGCAATCGTTTCGCGTTACATCGATTGCGCCTTGCCGCAGATCGTTGTCAACGACACCTTGATTGCACTGCAGGAATACGCCGCGTCGTGGCGCAATGATTTTGACCTGCCGGTGGTCGCCGTGACGGGCAGCAACGGCAAGACCACCACCAAGCAGATGCTGTCGGCGATCTTCGTCGCCCGGGGTCCGGTGCTGGCGACGCAAGGCAACCTCAACAACCACATCGGCCTGCCACTGACGCTGCTGTCGCTGCGCCGTGAACACGCTACGGCAGTGATCGAGATGGGCGCCAACCACCTCGGCGAGATCGAGCTGCTGACGCGCCTGACGCGCCCGAACATCGGCGTGATCACACAGGCCGGCGATGCGCATCTTGAAGGCTTCGGTTCGCGCGAAGGCGTCGCGCGCGGCAAGGGTGAATTGTTCGCCGGCCTTGGCAATGGCGGTGTCGCAGTGATCAATGCCGATGACGCCTATGCGCCGCTGTGGCGCGAGATTGCCAAGAATGCTTCGACGCTATCCTTTGGCATGGGCGAGCAGGCCGATGTGCGCGCATTGCATGTGCAGCCTTTCCCCGCTGAATCACCGGTAGGTTCACGCTTTGAACTTCGCGCACCGGAAGGGCGGCAAACCGTGACCCTGCCACTGCCTGGTCGTCACAACGTCCACAACGCGCTGGCTGCTGCAGCTTGCGCGGTTGCGCTCGGCATGGATTTGAAGGACATCGCCGCCGGTCTGGCGCGCATGGATGCGCCGCAGGGACGCTTGAGCTGGAAGACCACACCGGAAGGTGCGCGCCTGCTCGATGACAGTTACAACGCCAATCCCACGTCGTTGCAGGCAGGCATGGAGCTTCTGGCTTCGCTGCCGGGTCAGCGTGTTCTGGTGCTCGGCGGCATGGCTGAACTGGGCGCTGATGCCCCGCTGCTGCATGCAGATGCAGGCCGTTCAGCCAAAGCATTGCGCATTGACCGTCTCTACACATTGGGCGCAATGGCAGCCGAGGCCGCAAAGGGCTTTGGCGAAAGTGCCCAGGCTTTTGAAGATTTAAACGAACTCGTGGCTGCACTGCGGCCACACCTCAATAAAAACGTCGCGCTATTGGTGAAGGGCTCGCGCTCTTCACGCATGGAGCGCGTGGTTGCAGCGCTGACGGGTGAAAGCGCCAAGGGAGATCACTAATGCTTCTATATCTTGCGGAACTCTTGAAAGAGCACATCAGCGGATTCAACGTCCTGACGTATCTGACGATGCGTGCAGTGCTTGGGATCCTGACGGCGCTGATTTTCTCCTTTGTCTTCGGCCCGATCCTGATCGAGCGCCTGTATCGCTTCAAGTTCGGCCAGCCCGTGCGCAGCGACGGCCCGCAGACGCATCTGAAGAAAACCGGCACGCCAACGATGGGCGGTGTGCTGATTCTCGCGGCGGTCACCATCTCGACATTGCTGTGGGCCAATCTGCAGAACCGCTTTGTCTGGTTCGCGCTGATCGTGATGCTGGCGTTTGGTGCAGTCGGTTTTGCTGATGACTACATCAAGATCAAGAACAAGGATCCCAAAGGATTGCCTGCAAAGAAAAAATATTTCTGGCTATCGCTGGCAGGATTTGGCGTGTCGCTGATGATTTACTTCACGGCGAAAACGCCGATGGAAACCGCGCTGATCGTGCCGGTGTTCAAGGACGTGGTGATTCCATTGGGTGCGTTCTTCGTGCTGTGGAGCTACCTGGTGATCGTCGGCTCCAGCAACGCGGTGAACCTGACGGATGGTCTTGATGGCCTCGCCATCATGCCCTGCGTGCTGGTGGCTTCGGCACTGGCGGTGTTTGCCTACGTGACGGGCAACATCAAGATGGCGACCTACCTCGGTATTCCTTTCATCAACGGCGTCGGCGAGCTGGCGATTTTCTGCACGGCGATCGCCGGTGCTGGCCTTGGCTTCCTCTGGTTCAACGCCTATCCCGCGCAGGTCTTCATGGGCGACGTCGGCGCGCTGGCATTGGGCGCGGCGCTCGGCGTGGTGGCCGTGCTGGTGCGCCAGGAACTGGTGCTGGCAGTGATGGGCGGCGTGTTCGTCGCGGAGACCGTCTCGGTCGCGCTGCAGGTCGGCTACTTCAAATACAGCGGCGGAAAACGAATCTTCCGCATGGCGCCCCTGCATCACCATTACGAACTCAAGGGCTGGCCAGAGCCGAAGATCATCGTGCGCTTCTGGATCATCACGCTGATTCTCGTCTTGATTGGCCTCGCAACACTGAAGATCCGATAAAAGAATGAAACGCTACGCCGGACAGAAGATGTTGGTAGCAGGGCTGGGCGCCAGTGGCGTCGCGGCCGTGCGCTACCTGCTGTCCGAAGGTGCCAGCGTGCAGCTGTGGGATGCCAACAGTGCTCCGCCGAGGCTGGCTGAAATCAGCGACAGGATTGCGGCCGCGGATACCCTTTGCGGCAAGGCAGTGAGTGAGCTTTCGCTTGGCAGCTACAAGACGGCTGTTCTCTCTCCCGGCATTTCGCTGGAATCCGCTCTGGCGCTGGCGTTGAAAGCCGCTGGCGTCGAGATCATCGGTGACATCGAACTGTTCGCCCGTGCTGCGAATGATGCCAGCGTTCCCGTGATTGGCATTACCGGCTCCAACGGCAAGAGCACCGTGACCACGCTGCTTGGCGAGATGGCCAAGGCGGCTGGTTTGCGCGTCGGCGTTGGTGGCAACCTCGGCCCAGCTGCGCTGGATCTGCTCAAGCCTGATGCGCAACTCTACGTGCTGGAGCTTTCGAGCTTCCAGCTGGAGACGACGACCAGCCTGCGCTGCAAGGCAGCGACGATCCTGAACCTGTCGCAGGATCATCTGGACCGTCACGGCACGATGGAAGTTTACGGTCGCATCAAGGCGACCATCTTCAATCACTGCGAGCACAGCATTGCCAACCGTGATGACGCCGCCGTGATGGCGCTTGCGCCAGTGAACGTGACGACCTTTGGCATCGGCAAGCCGGTGGCTGATCAATATGGGTTGGCAGAAACTTCACAGGGATTGAGCCTTGTGCGTGGTGACGAGATTGCGTTGCCGCAATCCGCACTGAAAATCTTTGGCCTGCATAACGCCGCCAATGCGCTCGCAGCACTGGCGCTCGCGGACGCCGCTGGCATCGCACGCGATGCCAGCATCCGTGCGCTGAAAACATTTGCAGGCCTGCCACATCGTTGTGAGTTTGTCGCCGAAATTGGCGGTGTCTCTTATTTCAACGATTCAAAAGGAACCAACGTTGGTTCGACGGTGGCGGCCATCAATGGCCTGCCGGCGCCTATCGTCTGGCTCGCGGGCGGTCAGGGCAAGGGCCAGGATTTCTCCGAACTGGGCGAGCCACTGGCACGCAAGGGTCGTGTGGCGATTCTGTTTGGCGAGGACGCCGGCAAGATTGAAAAGGATATTGCCGGCGCGCTGCCGGTGTATCGCGAAGCCGACATGTTCGCCGCGCTCAAGCGCGCGCAGGGCATTGCCGTGAGTGGTGATCGCGTGCTGCTGTCACCTGCCTGCGCCAGCTTTGACCAGTTCAAGAGCTATGTTGATCGCGGCGAGAAATTCCGCGCTGCCGTGAAGGGGCTTGCATCATGAAGTTCCTGCGCTCCATTGAATTCCCATCCGCACGCTACGGCCTCGACGGCATCCTCGTCGGCACGACGCTGGTGCTGCTGACCTGGGGCCTGATCATGGTCGCGTCAGCGTCGGTGGCGCAGGCCGACAAGATGACGGGCGCGCCGTTCCATTTCTTCTATCGCCAGCTGCTCTTCGTCGGCCTTGGCCTGTTCGCCGGCAGCATGATTTATCTGGTGCCGATGAAGCAGTGGGAGAACAGCCGCATGTGGTTGCTGCTGTTTGCCGCGTTCTTGCTGCTGGTGGTGCTGATCCCGGGGCTGGGTCTCAAGATCAATCACGCTCGCCGCTGGATTGATCTCGGCGTCTTCCGCTTGCAGGCCTCGGAGCCTGCGCGTCTGGCGCTGATCCTGTATCTGGCCAGCTATATCACTCGTCGCCAGGCTGAACTGCAGAACAGCTTGCGTGGACTGATCAATCCGCTCGGCCTGCTGATGATTCCCGCACTGCTGCTGTTGCTGGAGCCTGACTTTGGCGCAACCGTGGTGTTGTTCATGGTCGCCTTCCTCATGCTGTTCCTCGGTGGCGCGCGCCTGCTCTATCTCGGCGGCCTGTTGCTGCTGGCGGTTGTTGCTGGAAGCATCCTGATCCTGACGGCGGCCTATCGCATGAAGCGCCTGATGAATTTCACCGATCCCTGGGCGGATATCGAGCACGGCGGCTGGCAGCTTGCACAGTCGCTGATCGCCGTTGGCCGTGGCGAGTGGACCGGTGTCGGTCTCGGCAACAGCGTGCAGAAACTGCTGTACCTGCCTGAAATGCACACCGACTTCATCTTCGCGATTCTTGCGGAAGAGTTCGGCCTCATCGGTATCGCGCTGCTGATCACCCTGTTCGGCGTCATTGTCTGGCGCGGCTTTGTGATTGGAAACCGTGCGGAACAAATGGGCGAACGCTTCCGCGCCTATCTCTGCTATGGCCTGTCGTCATGGATTGGTTTCCAGGCGCTGATCAATATGGCGGTCAATATGGGCATCCTGCCGACCAAGGGCCTGACCCTGCCGCTGATGAGCTATGGCGGCTCTTCGTTGGTGACGGTCTGCCTGATTCTCGGCTTGATCCTGCGAGTCGACTACGAGAACCGCGTGGCCGCAGGCGTTCAAGTGAAAGCGAAGCCACGGTCGGACCGCATGACGCGCCCGGCGCGCGCGGCTCCGGCGATGGAGCCGGAATCGGCGGAGATGTTTCCATGAAGCCGATCAAGGTTATGGTCATGGCCG
>Ga0116227_10000363_pt1 | contig 86094 bp, 74 predicted proteins | sample S1TSphgellanicum_FD_89693 | JGI IMG/M metagenome (GOLD analysis project Ga0116227, IMG submission 89693) | Host-associated microbial communities from peat moss isolated from Minnesota, USA - S1T2_Fb - Sphagnum magellanicum MG | ecosystem: Host-associated > Plants > Peat moss > Unclassified... | reverse complement strand
TGGTGCCGCACTGAGGGGCCGACCTGGTTTTTGTTTTGAAAAAAAAAACTAAAACAAAATCACGATGGCTGTGGGGTGTTTAGGGGTTTGTATTTAAGTGTCACCCCCCCCCCCCCCCCCCCCCAAAACAATATTGTGAGAAATTATGGAACTAAAAAATCCACTTTTACTTGAGATCAAACAAGCCTTTTGAAAGAGTTGCTCAAGAAGAAACCCCTCAAACACCTCTATTCAAGAGACGCCTCAAACACCCATTTGTAAGGTGACTTTGATCTCCAATTTTCCTCCTCGCACACACCAACTTTTTCATGTTCTCAACCTAATCTACTAATCTGTTTGACAAGCCTTTGGACATCAATTCATTAGAACACAAAGTCACTACAATTAATGAGTAAAGATCGATCGTGATGACTTAAATGCTACCAGATGGATGAAACCTGGTCATGGTCTTTTAGTCTTAAAATCCAAAAACATTAAAAAAACCCAACTCTTTGTATCAGCACTTGATTGTAGTGGCCACATGGATGACAGAATTGAAACATTTGTAGTGTAAAATTTATGACACACTGGTAGGTGGCAGAATCATATGGCAAGTCTGATCACTTTTGACAAACTTTACAATGGGACTTTTGGGTCTTCACAAGACCACTTTTGTGTTGTTTGAGGCTTCCATCAACTACTGAAAGGGTTGAAAATAAGCACAGCCATCTATAAAAACATGTGGTCATCGGGGGCGATGAAGCTCTAAAATACAAAGAAATAGCCTGCTCTTTAGGCTAATTCTCTTGAGAATTGGAAGTGTTTTGGGAACTTTTTGGATTTTGACACCATTTGCAATATGGTTCCATGTGGTTCTCAGCATGTTCCCAAACAAGTTCCCACCAAGTTTTCACTCCATTTCCAATGTATTATCAACTTGTTCCCCAATAGCATCACAGTTGCTCAAAAGGTTCCTTTCATCCTTTCACCTTTGCTCAAAAAGTTCTACTTTTGTAACCTACATATACCTAGGTCATAGGGAAAGGTTACAATAATTCTATTTCGGGAGTGTTCAAAATATGAATATTTTGTTTGGCGATGGATGGGTTAATCAAAGTGACCCATCCATCACACAGGAAAGGAAAAAAGAGTTGAACTTTTGGGAGTGTACCCACAACGAATTATTGTAACTTGCCTGCATTCTTCTCGCATTTTAAGGACATTCAGTTTAGCAATGTCATGTAAGATTGTACCTCCTCCTTCTTCTTCTGTTCAGAAAGAAAATGAAGAGACAAAAACAGAAAGAAAATGTCAAGCACTCCAAATGAGAATTCCCAATCTTGGTTTCACATCCATTCACAAAATAGATAGCACTAGTAAAATTAAACCAGTGATGTAATATCAACCTGCTCCATTCCCCAAGTTGGACTAGCCCGAATAGGTACTCACCCTCTTAGGAAGGGGTATTCTTAGGAAGGGGTATTAACCCAGGTTGAAAATGGTGACCAAGAGTTTTAAAAATAAAAAATTCATGCAGCCAATGAGAAGTGTCATAGAGGTGCTCTAATGAGGGCTGCCCGACATTTCAAAAATATTGATGATGGGCCAAATCAAAGTTGGCTCCTTTGAAGGAAAATTTTAAAAGCTTTGGGTGCACCCCCCCTCTTAATAGAATCAACAATAGGTACAAACATGTCTAGAATAGACAGTGCAAGAACAAAAAAACCACTCATTCATTCTTATCACAATGACTATGCACTCTTCACCCCTGTATTGCACTGATTGTCACTGACAACTACTTGTGACAACCATGGGGCACAATTTCAAGCAAATCTTGTCATGGACAATTTCGCTCTTGAATTTGTTGCACATAAAATTGCAGCCAGAAACCTGGCCAGGGCTATACAAGTGTATTTGATTGAGGCCAAAGTATACTTCCTCATACACTTTGGGGTCCCTAAATTGACATCCCAGACTCACATTTGTCCCACACATCCAAATGTTGAGACTTCAAAGGCATTGGGTTCACCACTTGTGTGCACTTTCCTTTGCATTTTCTTTATTTAAAGCTTTTCAATCCATGCAGGTCCCCAAATTCAGTTGTTCTCATCTGTAGCGTTCATCCTATTCATGTCCTAAAAATGGGAAGTCACATGAAATTTGGGGTGGGTTTGGTTCTTGGCTTTTAATTCCATGTCTCAAATTGAGGTCCTCATTCACGAGTGTCCATCCCTATTCATGTCCTAAAATGGAATGTCACATCAAATTAGGATTTGGTTGGTGCTCAACTTTCTATTCCATGTCCCAAACTGAAATTCTCATCCAAGATATCTTTCTCATTCATGTCTTAGAAAAAGGGATGTCACATGAAAGGTTTGGTGGCCAAGCTTTGTATTTTTCCATCATGTCTCAATCAAATTGAGGTTGTCAATCTTCAGCACTATGTTAATCCCATTCACGTCTTCAGAGAGAGAGAGAGAGAGCGAGAGAGAGCGAGTGAGGGAGGAGAAGGAGCAGAGTAGAGTAGCGATGGCGGGACAGAGTGGGATTAAGGCCGTGACAGAAACAAATGGGGTGAAGGAGAAGATCGTGTCAGGGAAAAACTCGTTTGCTTCTGGGCTTGCTCCTGACAAGAAGCGTTCACGACGCAAAGATGATGGAGCAGGTATGTGTTTCTCTTTCTCTCCTTTTTTCCTCCTCTGCAAATTTCCTTTTGTTGTTCGCAGCTTGAATCTCCAGCTTTTGTCATTGCCTTTGGAATTAGGGTTGGAAAATAATCACTCGGGAGGTGAATGGAGTTGAGCAGGTTTGATGTGAAACGAACCATGTGAGAAACCTTATTCTATTGTGTCACTGTTTCTACAGAGGGGAATGAGGATGAGGAAGGAGACAAGGAAGAGGAAAGTGAAGATAATGAAGAGTTATCAACAGATAATGCTAACAAAACTGATGCAGCTGCTCCTGCTGGTATACTCAACCAGTTGCGAATGTCAAATGCTGATGGCGGACTTTGATTGAATTTGAAGTCTGAAGTAAGTGATGAAACTCTGAAAACAAATGCAAATTGGATTCAAAGAGCTTCGTGGAAGTCACTTGTTGGTGCAGATGGACAGGCAAACTTCTTTCTTAAAAGCATGACTGGTGACATAGAGCCTCCTCATAAAGGATCTCAAAAGCAAAAGGGTTCACAGGCCAATGACAACAACAGCAATGGAGCCACTGTACCAGAGCTTCTTACTACATTAGAGACCACACAGGAAAGCTCACTCAAGGACCTGGAAAGACATACAAAAAACAAAAAGGATTCTAGTCTTGGATTCACAGCAACGGGAAACAAGCGCCCAAGAAGAAGAAGAAACAATGAAGCAGAGGAGGGGGTTGAGGGAGGAGGAGTAGTAGCAGGGAGCCCCATACCTGAAGTGAAGAAGAGGCCAGATGGGAGTTCTTTCATGAGATCAGCAACTGCTGAAGAGGAGTGGCGAGCATCAAGGTCAGAGCTTTGAATGGACTCAAAGGCCAAGCACAAGGCTGCAGTGCGGACTATCAAGAAGCTGTGGGGTCCTGGAAGAAGTGGAAGTCAAAAGTAGTCAATCTCAGCTTCGATCAGCTTTCCTTTTCTTACACCAAAAACTGGCTTTTCATTTTCAGGGTGACAAACTAGCACTCTGCTTCTTTCTCGCTTGAGGGGTCATCAGTACTCTCTGGCTCCATTTTTGTTAAATGGACAGAGACTTCAATGCAAGGTAAAATTGTCATATTCTCATACTGGCTGTCATGGATGCTCCTCCTCAGAGGTTCAGCATACAAGTTCCTTGTCATCCCCTATACATCAGGCCTCAAATTTTCAAGATTCCAAAGGGGCAGTGAAACACACACAATGACCTGTACCCAGCATGTTCCATAACAGAAAGGTTTTCATGATATCCACACTGGGCATGTGGATTTTTTAGGGCTCCCTGGTAGCACAAGCTGGAATTGAAGACACCGCTGCTACCTGGAGAATGGGTCATCTGAGTTTTCACCTTGCAGCTGGCATACCCCCACAATGATCTGAAGTGATAAACCACATGAACCTGCTGAGGAACGAAGGGGATATGGTGAACTGGGCAGTAAGCATGCAGCTCAGGAAATCTGAATAAAATTGGTCCAGATGAAAACCAAATGCCAACTTACAAGCTGATTCTGGGGTTGGTTTGTGACATAGTTCCTGGAACCCAGAGTCCAGATCACAAGTTCTACTTTCTGGAGAATCATCGCCCAGACCACTGGTTCTACATTCTGAGTCCTCGCCAGAACTGAACCAGGGAACCAGCTCCTTGCTAGAACCAAAAGTTGAACCTTGTTGGAGTTCTTTTCTATGCAGGTTTTGGTTCTCAGTGCATACAGACAGGTACTACTTTTTAGTCACATGGCCACTGTTAGTTGTCATGCAATATTTGTACTTACAGACTCTCCAATTTACACTTTCAGGTGGTGTTCCAGGTGAAAGGGTGGAACATAGGCACACAGGTTTCCAAATTGGACCTGTTTGGTAACTTTTTGGACCCTGGTTTCCAAACTAAACCTGGTTTGGATTTTTTCTTTAGTTTTAAAGGAGTGAAGAGCCACAACTGGAATTGAAAGTTCAGTTTGGTTTGGTTTGGACATTATTTGGAAATATTTGTTACCAACAAAGCTAAAATTGGAATTGAAAGTTTAGGAAAATGTAGATAAACTTACTGTTTATTTGTGCCTTCTCTTTGTTTCACACACTGATATCAGCATGTGAGCACACCAACTACTCTCCTATGGGCAATTGGTGGAGAACAAGTCCCTACTGTAGCTGAAAATTTTCCATTAGTACAAATTAATGTTCGATTCACCTTTTGAGTTTGTGACATTTTTGTATGAGAAGTTGTCATCGATGTTCTTGAATAGAAATATCACAACCCCTGGATCCAAAGTACCCATACACAAGGAACATTCAAATTGAGTTATTTGTGTACAGAATGCACTTAAGGAAATTCCTAGTCTATTAGGAGGATTTATATCTGTGAATATCCCTCCTAGAAAAGAGGAGTACTACTATGCTTACTCCTGCTCCTCCTGGAATTCAAGCATCTTATGGTACTTCATCTTGGAAGTAAGCAGGAGATAAGGAGAGTCTTGGGATCCAACCATGACAAGAAATACTCATCCAGTTCAAACATTTGACTTTACCCTATATGTCAACTGACACCCCCAATGAATCCAAGACAACAAATTTGTCCTTTTTTAGCTCTTGAAAAATAGGGCTACATAAGTTTGTTGTGTGCACACACAAGCTTCATTTATCTCCCAGGGTCTTTGAGACATATGAGTCTCCTTTGTAGCTTTGGGTCTGGAAGGAGAAACAGCAATACCTAACATTCTTGTGGCACAGAGGAAAGTAGTGAAAGGTGTGTAATTATGAACCAAAGTGTCTACTCGACACCTTATGGGGAAATCATCAGGTAGCTCAGAAACCTACCTACTTATGTGCAGTAATGCTGTGTTCACTGTCTCAGAGTCTCCACAATGTAAGAGGCATAGAGATCCCTGAAGAAACAAGAACAATTATCAGTATATAAAACACATTGATGCAGGCCTGGTTTCAATGGGAGCTAGAAGAGTTGAAGGGAGTTCAGTGAAAGCCATCTCATAGGTTTAATGCCTTTTCTGAGGAATTGCACTAGGATCACTCTCAGGAAGCACGTAGACCCAAGCCAAATACAGGTCTTTCAGATTCCTGTAACAATATGGTCCTGGTAACAATGCCTTCAAGTTGGTGGAAGAAGTTAATGACTTACATGGAGTGCCCAATGGCTTTAACAGCACTTTCAGCACCAAGAAAATCATCCACGGCAACCTCCTTGTTCTCATTCTTCTTGTCTGCAGAAAGTGTTAAGGAACCACAATTTGACACAACTACGCACATAAAATTTTGTTGCCAATTTGCAAAATTCAGTTGCAACAGTTTCAAACTGGGAGCCAGGATACAGTCCTCAAAGAATCGACGAATTTCTGCAAGTCGGTGAGGTGGAAGCTCCTTAATGTCCTTGTAATGACGGTACTCAGGATCATCAGCACAAACAGCAATGATTTTGTCATCTTTCTCACCCTGTCAGTCAGTCCAAAACCAGAAGATCACATGTGAGAGATCCTCAACTTGGAGTCAAACTGAAGATCATACAGTTCTGCAATCCCAAGAGTTGGGGTTCTAGCAAATGTGTATGAAACCTGCTGAACTCCCCAAAAAAGACTGACAAAGAACAGAATTGAGCCAACAAACTCATTTCAAACAGAAAACGTTGACATAAGATCCATGGACAGTCCTCACCTGATCAATCATAGGCATCAGTCCTATGGCTCTTGCACGAAGAAAACATCCAGGAAGAACTGGTTCCTGCTTTCATAAAATAAAATGCAGAATGCCTTTAGTCAATGATGTAACAGCAGGGGCAGGGCAACAGTGGACCAGGCATTCATTACTCCCATTTGTTGTCTGGTAGTAGCACTAGAACATCACTGCACAGCTCTGGACTTAAGAGCATATGTCAATCTCAACAAGGATCAACAGGCACAAACTGTTGCACATTCACGAAAGAGTGGCAGGCATATGTGTCACCTGCATGATGACGAGGACATCAATGGGATCGTTATCCTCACACAGGGTGCGAGGAATGAAGCCATAGTTGTGTGGGTAGACCACGGAGGAGTATAAAACACGGTCAACCTGAACACCCCAAAAGCTCAACCAACTGATAAAACTCTGAGCTGAGGAAATCAAACAAATGTGTCAAACACAATTGAGGCAGAGAAGACTTTGCTTTAATGACAACATACCTTGATGAGTCCACTCTTCTTGTCAAGCTCGTACTTCACTTTGCTCCCTTTCCCAATCTCTACCACCTGAGAGTAACACCAGCAAGATCTAATAATCATAACCTGTTTATCCTGAACTTTCAAATGCACTACAAGATCCTTCCAATTCCTGCAGCTTTGTAAGAAACAAAACAGTAGTGTACATGCACAATTTTCCAAGTAGTTATTCTCAAATACAGTTCAAGGCTTCAGAATATGAGGGTGTGTAAGTTCTTACACAGTTGAAAACTGCTGGTGCATCTGGTCCTGAACACCCAAAGAGAATGCAGTTCAGTTGTTGAGCATGGATACTGGTAGAAATTGAAAAAGATTGAAAAAGACACTGCTGCAGCTCCATGTCCTCCAGGCCTGATTGCAGCCACAAAAGACAGGCAGCAGCACCTAACATTTCCTAGAAACTCCCTGACTCTCTGGCCTCACATCTTTCTCTAATTTTCCCACAATAACACCCACATGTGGTGGAATTCAAAAGCATGATGTGCTGGCTGCTGGAATTGTAGAGGGGAGAGGAGAAGAATTACCAATTTCAAGATCATGCCATGGATGTGCTGCAACAGAACGACGATCCATTGTTGCAAGGATCTCACTCCTGAGGTGACCGCTGTGTGGTGGCAGTTTCACCGGAGCTGCTGTTGGTGCAGGTCCATTAGTAGTAGTCATTACTTTACAAGCCTCACGAGGACAGAGCAGAGCACGGTCTGGTCACACCTCTGCTGGGGCTCTATGCAGAGCTTTCAGCCTTGGACGCAAAGAGGAGACAGAAAAGAGCAAAGCTTCAAGTTACCGCAAGCAACAACTCTAAAGACATTCCTCAATTACAAGCAAAAAAATTACAAGTAGTTAAAATCTTCAAGATCACAACAGAACAGCAAACGAAAATTACACGAAGCTTCAAGACGAGCCCGACGATACAAGGAACCACCGTGAAGAGGTCAGGAAGCGAGATCTCGAGTCCTAAGCCAATGTTTACCACAGCAAAGCATGAATTGCGTACATTGCGTAAGATCTTTGAACACTTCATTCAGCGAAAACTAGTACAGAGCGCTGGCGATAATTCTAACAAAAGAGAGCAAACGCGGCCGTTTGAGGTTTAGACAAAGAGGGAGAATCGGATAGCATTTGCAGGCTTAAAGAAATCCTCCCTTTCATTCTTCGAAAAAGAATATGAAAATGGACTGAAAAAAAGCGAAGGAAAATAAGACGCTCTCCGCATGAAGGCGGACACACAGAGAGGCGATCATAGAAACATATATGCGTCTCAAAATCGTGATACGGCAACAAGTCCAGGTCAATCAACCACAGAAACAGTACACAATGGAAATAATGAATGCGTATCCTGAGGAATCATTACTTTGCTAGCTAGAGAGAGAGAGAGAGAGAGAGAGTTCTCTCCACAGCCAAAGAAGAGAAAAGACCTTCTGATCGGAAACAACATCCACAAACTAAAGAGAAAACATCCTTGATTTAATTGACCGGGAAAAAATACATGCCAGAAAACGCATCTTCAGCTCCAACTGACACAAAATAGACCAGATCCGGGTTGGAAAACCTTGAAATGGACTGAAGAAAAAGCTCACAGTAGCAGCACAAGCAGCAGAGTGACGAGACTACCTATAACAGAAGCGTTACGAAACCAGCCAAGAAGGTTGTTTTTTATCTCCAGTGAAAAAACGAGCATTCAAGAAATAGACCAAAAAACCTTTTTTTTAAATAGATTCACGAATGAAGAAAATAGAGGAGGACACGGCAGATCCATACCTGGCAACGTTGATTTGATGTCGTTGAGAGAGAAACACGACAGGCAGGGGAGCACAAAGGCCAGAGAACAGAGCCTGCAACGAACAAGAGGCGGGCGGGCGAGCGGTCCTTTGGGGAGGCAGATCGAACGACTGTGCGAGACGACCGCGCAGTTTACCGCGGTTGGTTTCTACGGGCGATCGGAGGTCTGTACGGTAGCTTTACAAACGGGGGGCTTGCATTTCTGCAGAATATTCACCCTGAGAATATTCTCTCTCTCTCTTAATCCTCGCCGCAAGTGGTTTGACGCTCTAGATGAAGAGTGTTAGCTTCGGTACTGATTTTAGTTTTCATTCTAGCCCGCTGCCCGTGTTGTGCAGTGTTTTTTCTTTTATTTTGGCGAATTTTCTCGTCCAAAGTGGGAGGTGCTACCTAATAATACAAAGAAGTTCTTTTCTGGAAATAAATGGGGCCAAGTTACCACATTATGAGGAAAATAATTTCTGATTTTTTTCACAAAATTATTCTGAATTTGAAATATTTATTTATTTATTTAAATTTCCAAAAACCCTCCTTCAAGAACAAACCTGTGGGTTTCATAAAATAACCGGCAAAGAACCGTAAATTTTTATGAAAAGGTAATTTGACCAGAATTTTCGACTGTTTTAGAACAGTGGGTATCTATTGGAATCGGTGCTCAGATCCAAGAACCACGGGTAACATGTCAAAACCGGCTATTTGACTCTTTAGAACCGTGGTTATACATCTTTTAAGAACCTCCCTGAGAACCGCCAGCTACAAGGTGTCATTTCTAATAACTGCCCAATCATAACCTGATATCCGGAGGCGTTGGGTCAAAAACCTGTGAGCATTTATTTTGTTTTGGGGCAGGTGAGATTTTAGTGTTCCTGTTACTGTAGGCACCATGTTCCCGTTGTGTTCCCAACAGTGGTTCTCATTGACACTTCCAATGCGTTCCTAAAGTTCCCAGTATGTTCCCAATGGCCACTTTAACTGATATCCTTTGCCCAAAAATTCTACCCTTGAGATGCCCCTCTTTTCATCCATGTACAAAGCAATGATGAAATGTTCATCCAATCTGTGAAGCCTCACTGAATCATGGGGTCAATGAGAGCCCATGGTGGTGATACCTTGTGCTAACTAGTAGGTTGCTAATGAAACAAGAGGTATTGAATTGTAACTTGGGACCTAACAACCAATCAAAGCATCAAATTCTCACTAGGCATGATGGTTATGTTACTCCGAATTTTTTCAAGAACCCAATTTGTAACTCGGCCCCAAACCATAGTAAAAGCTATGGAAAATCATAACTTCTCAACAACTACCATAAAAGTGAAAGTGTGTGGGTGCCTTCATCCTAAAAGATGAGTGGGTGAAAACATGATACACTCTAATGGGTACTTTGGACCACATGTTTTGGTGCAAAGCCTTTCCACATACTCCATACTAGATGATCATGTATCTATGGCACCTTTCCCTTTGAAAGATCAAATAGATTTGATCCCCTCAACAAACCCTAAAATGAGCCTTTTCTACATCTTGCTCCATAGGGTTTAGGGTTTAGGGTTCTATTACAATTGGGAAGACATTGGTACCCTTTTGAATGGATGGGTTTTGCCCTTGTTTCCAAAGCCATATACTATGGAATGCCCTAGTTCAACTTTGGAATGTGAAGAGGTTGGCACTCTTTGGGACACCTTATTAGATTATCCATAATTTCATTCATGGCCTCCCCTTGTAAAATTAAGCTCAAGTTAAGATGTTTGGGTTCTTCTTCCCCTTTACTTTTGTTCTTTTCCTCCTTTCTCTTTGGGACCACCAGCTAAACCAACCTCCTTGCACTAGGCTAACACCACTTTGGGATTTTTTCATGTCCAATTATCATGAAGTACATAGCTAGGCAAATCACATTGTTGTATGGTGACAATCATAAGGAATCCTTTCTTGAAATGAAGGCACCATAGGACTTTATCTGGTTTGGCACTCAAGGTGTTGAATAAATATTTTATATTTCAAAATCAAGTATGGGAGTAAAAATGGTGATATATGATATTTTCGGGTTGATATTATGCCAAAATATAAATATTCGACGATGAGGATTGATTATTGCACTTAATAAAAGTCAAAATGTTCATTTAAAATTTTCATTAAAAAAGAAGTATATATTGCACAATTTCCTCTCCACTTTATGCAACAACCTAAGTAAGTTGTAGTAATTATAACAAATCACATACATATTAAAACTAAGTACTAATAAATAAATGAATGAATAAACCTAAAAAACAATTGTCCAAGTCCCCAAATTTTTTGCATCAGCAAGAAAGTAATATCCTTAAATTTCAAGATTTTTATCGTATAATTTTTTTAATCAGCATTTATAAAAAATAATATAATTATCACGTAGCTTGAAAAGGTAATATAATAATAATAAATTGCTAAATTGTTTGTCACGAGAAATGATAGCTTGCAAAAGGCCACCAATAAGAGTATTTTAGAACTTCACATCATGTCAATGAGTCTCTTTTACACACGACTTGTGTAGATGAAAGCTTCATCTAGGCCACCTTAATTCTTCAATAATACTAATTTTATGGCCAACCATAAATAGTTTTATTTCTTATTATTGAACATTTTGGATATCTAAAAAATAGGAATCCAATTATAAATCAACTCAAATTGGGCATGACTTTTTTGATCTAAAGTTTCATAACTCCAACATTTATGAACATTACCCTTTTCAGTTTCAGAAATTGAATATCATGATAATTCTATGATGAATATTATTTTAGGTAGTTTTACATTGTAATAGGTTCATGCATAACATAAATTCTAAATCTTTTAAGATCCAAAAGTTGTTAGATCAATTGAATTTCAAATCCCAAAAATAATTGCAAAAACACATTATATGTTCATAATATCCTTTAGTGTTTTTTTTCCAAATTTGTGAAAATATTTTTTTTGGAAAATTCCCTACCTCGGACCAAAAAATTCAAAAGTAGTTTTACATTAAAAAAAAAAAATATCGCAATTTTGGCCCAATGCTTTTGTTGAAAAAAAACACTTTGTCAAAAAAAATCATTGGTCTTATTTCATCCAATGTCATATTTTAAATGTCTACAATTGGAACTTTTTTTACAATAATTATCGTTTCCAAAATAAATAGATTATATCACTGACATTGCCCAAAAATTGAACAAGGTGTTAAACATATGTTTTATACAAGAATTATCTATAGTGCATTTAATAACCTTAAATTACATTTAAAATTTGAGGCAATTTAACAAAAAAATGTTAAATCTTTCTTTAATTGTTTTTGGACATGCATGTAATTAGCATTTATTGAAACACACAAATAATTCACAAAATAATGAACATGTTTACTATTTACATAACTTCAAGAGAACTATCTTCCAAGGCTTTAGTTAAAACTAAATCTTGGCATGGGTTTCTAAAACATTCAAAACTTTTGAACCATTTTGTCACAACTTAGTGTTGGGTTTTCCTTTTAGATGGAGGTAATGCCAAACATTTAAGTTGTATTGTTGGGTTGCATTTTTTCCATGTATGAAGTTTTTTTTAAAACAATGTGAAAGAAGCTTTACTTTTTTGGATTTTAAAACTTTTATTTCTACTACATGGAGGTTTGTTTCTTCAAAGGGTTTATCATAAGAACATTGATGCAATGAAACTAATGAACAATGCTTTCTTTGTTCTTGAAAAACATGTTAGAAAAAATTGTTCATGTTGAACGTGTATTTTGGAAAAAGAAATTATTCTTTATTAAATGAGGAATAATAATAAAATTCAACCATAGATGCATGACAACCAAGGTGTTCAACAATGTTTGGATCTAAATGTTTATTACATAGTTGTGTAAATGATGTGTTTTACATTAGAATAAAGATTGTTTTATCACAAAACACATTCGTTAATGTTTTCAAAGCATTATATATTCTAATGCATGCTTATATATGGTATTGTGAATGTGAATGGATTGCCTTATCATTTTATCTCTTTCATTACCTTTTAAACTACACATAATATGAACATTTTTTCAATTGTTGAACTCATTTGGTCCTAGTCTCTTTTGGAGTTACATGCTTGAGTTAAAGATTTGGGACATTGAGTCATTGGCCTACCATTTACAATTGGTATTAACTAACACATCTTTGGCCAACAATTTGCCATAAAAACAACATGTAATTTTTTATGTTGCATGTTCACCTTTTCTTCCAAATTTGATTCTTTTAAAGCTAATTTCCTCACAAATGATTGAACATATATATTGTGACGATAACCTTAGTTTAATTGTCATCCTTGTTACAAAATGAAAAATTCCCTATAACTAATTGATTATTGAACACACCAAGACTATCTATTGTTTTTCTAATCACTTGGAACTTGATTTACTTATTTGTCTTGTTTGACCCATGTTTATTGCGCCTTGCTCCTTACAAGGACAAGGATTGTCACATTTGGGTTCTTTTACATTGGTGCAGCTAATTTAAGGTTTTTTTTTATACTAGTTTAATGAGTTTGGGATTGGTGCATTAAACTAGTTGAATGGGTTTGGGGCTTTCTACTATTTAGGTTTAAGGTTATGTGAGCATGATGTGACATTTTTTTTTGTTGAATATCAAACATGTAGGGTGCACAATGTAAAAGAACAATTTCTTTTGTTGTTTTTTTGTTGGTTTATATTGTTAAGGTGTGAAAATGCACAAGTCTACTAATTTTTACGATTTATTTTTTGTCGAGAGGAGGTGTTTTGTGACAAGATGTGTCAATGGATATCATTGCAATATGATTTTTTTTTGTGGTTGAAGACAAAATATGTGTTTTTATTTTGTTTTGTTTTGTATGAGTATGAAAGAGAATTTAGTTATTACAATTTGATTTGGTTTTGTTGGAGATAACACAAAATGGAGCAATACCATGTTAGGTTTTGCAATGGATTTTGAAAATGGTATTAAAGAAAAATGTTTTGACTTTACCATTTTTGGTCATCAATGCACTTATTTTGTCCAATTTTTTTTGTAGTTTTGCATTTTGTTATTTCAATTCCAATTCATGGAAACATTTGTTTTGTTTAATTATTTTTGCAATTATTATGTTTGTTTGCTCATCAAAGAAATTGTATGTTTCAATTTGTCTTGTAAGTTTTGCATTTGCTTATGGGTAAAATCACAATCAATGGAGTCACCCAAGTGAGTGGACATTTCTTCAAATTGTATTTTTGTATGTTTGAAAGATAACAAGATAAGCATAATAATTTGAATTGTAAATTTTTTTGGGGGAATATTTTCCATTAATTTCAAAATTTTACATGCTCAAAGTTTGATACAAATCAAAAATATTTTTGCATGTTCAAAGCACTCAAACCTCAAACGTGAATAGTCCTTGTTTTTTTCAAACATCATTTTCCTACCAAATGTGCAACATTCCTTTTGAAAATTGAAGAGGATTTTAACATTGATGATTATAAAGGCAAAAGGATTTGAATTGATGAATTTTTTTTTATAACCCATTTGAACACATTTGGCTCAAAAGTGTTTTTGACCTTCAAAATTATAGATTTTGTAAATGTGGCTTTAATAAAAATTGTTCATGTGTGTGTGTGTGTGTGTGATAAAAAACATGAATGCATAATATACATGATATAAAATCAATTTGTGGTCAAAATGTATTTATATCTAAAATGCAATGTTAAATGGGGTATTCAAAATACAAAACTTTAAATTATAAACCAACATAGAAATGACATGTGTCATGTGTAATCCTTGGAAAAGGACATTTACCTTGGCGCCCTGGCTCATTTGATTGTGATTTCACCTTTATTGATGACATCATTTGTTTTTTTCCAATTTTTCTAACATCTCTTACACATGTTTGCTCACTAAATTTCTTGTTTTGTTCAAATTTTTTTGTAGTTGTTGCACTTGCTTCCTCATCAAAACAATTGTAGCTTGTAATGGGGTGAAAACCTTTAACATGTATCACTTAGGATGAAAAAAATTTAGTCTTTAACAAAGTTTTTTTTTCCCTTATATTTGGATCCCCATCAATATAAATGAATTATAAAACATCAAATATTTTATAATATAATACATTAGACCACCACAATTATAGATTTCAAAATATCATCCACTTTGTGTTCCATATATGGTAAAACAATATTAAATAAATGAATATAGAAAATGGCAACGTTGTGATATAATTTTGGTTAGACCTTAAAATTTTGGACCCAATGCAAGTATTTGTTTTGGTATTTTGTTTTTCTATATATGCTTATATTTACCAAGTTCAAAAATTCAATATTTTGAGCAAGACTTGTCTGAAGCTTGAAGTTTCATCACATTAATGTTTTAACTTTTCATTGTTTGTTTTAAGCTTGTTACACACTAACTATGCCATAGTTGCCACATTTGCCTCCAAGCCAAGTTTTTGTTTAAGCTTTGGGTGTAAGGAAACAATTGTCTTCCATAGGTTTTCAGGGACAACTATTATAATTTATGTTTTTTATTAACAATTGTTCAAATTTTGCTCAAGCTTTTAAACAAAATGTTGAAAAGTATTTTCCCCTTATTTGAACATGAACAAATCTTTTTTTATCTACATAAAAAAAATTTAACATTTTGTCATGGGCTTGTGATCATAGCTTTGAACTTGCAACCACAACAAAAACACCAAAATGAAAGAGGATCATGAAAGTGTACCAATATTCAAACACACTTTTAAAATGCAGAAAATATGAATCCTAAGCATTCATGAGTGAAAAACATTTTGGGAATAATGATTTGTGCAAATCTTAATAATATTTGAAATAAGAGTTCATATATTAAATTTGATCCAATTGGGTTTTCAATGTACCATCAGAAAGGTTTTGAAACATTAATATTGAAAGTGGGCTTGTGAACCAAAAGTCATAGCTAAAAGAATGACCGATAATCAAAATTGTAATTTGCTTCCCGACCATTAAAACTCCAAAAAAAATTTCAAATAACCTTTGAATTGAACATGCAACATGGTGTTGGAAAAAAATTTCAAGGGTTAAAATTTTGCCCTTGAATGATCTTTTTTATTGGAGCTTGTATGTTGGAGTTATGAATTTACAAAATTATAGGACTCATAACTTTGCAAAATTAGGAATTTTCAATACTTTTGGGATTCTTAAGACATTTTGACATTTTAATGCAAGTTCTATCATTGCCAATCACAAAGTATATTAGGAAAGGAGGTGATGGCTCCTTTCCAAGTCAAAGTCTTGGTGTGTTTTACAACTTTGGTTTGCTTGTGATTTGTCAATGCACTAGTTTGGTTTCAATTTGCATTAACCACCCTCTTTTTTGGTTGTGCAAGTAGATTTCACTTTGAATCTTCATTTATGAATTTGTCATAGTCCGATTTCAAAGATCCCAATCTTTTTTTTTGGGGGGAGCTAAGGAACATGCTTTAGGTTTGTAATTTGTTGCAAACTTTAATTTACTTCCAATACCATTTAACAAACCTAAGGTTGCATCATTCTTGCTTCATAACTAAGGCTTCAAATTAGTTTCAAGATTACATATTTAATAAGGATAATGCGAATTGTTTAGTTTTTTTTTTCAATGAAAACAATTTTTTGTGTGAATCTTCATTATTGGAAGACATGTAACTAGACCATTAGACAAACTAACCTATTTTCAACAGTTTGCAACAATACCATCTTATTAGTTTTGTGATATCTTTGGTTGGTTTCGCATGATAGTTGGTCCTACATGACAAATGGAAGCATTCACATTCCACCCATCATTGTTTTAGTTGTCACCAAATGGTTTAACAATTAGGGACTATTCATTTTCTTTTTTTGCAATTTTATATTAAAAAAATAATAGGAAGGTGGGCTTGGGGGGTGGTGGGGGGGATTTACGAATGGTCTTTTGGTGGGTTGGTCTAAATGTTCTATGGGTGGTTTATTAGTGTTTTATGTGTGATAAATTGTAATAACTTAATAGTGGCATTATGGGATGTTTGTTTATATATTGGTTTAAATGGTGATGGTATGGGCGGGGTATGGGTGAGGTCACAAATAGTTTTGTGGAAAGGCTTTGGGTGGGTTTAAGGTGGTTTCTTGAGTTGTTTTATTGATGGTGTTCTATTTGGGTTTGAAGTGTTTTTTAAAGTGGTTTTATTGGTGGTGATATGGGTGGGTTTTAAGTGGTTTCTTGAGGGATTTTATTAATGATGTTATAATGGTCAATGTGTTCCACATTAGGTGGTTTAAGATGGTATCAACTTGGGGATTGGTGGAACATGTTCAATAATGGCCATTGTTATACTTGTTCATTGCATTATAATTAATTATTTAAAATTAACAAAACAAGTAATCATTGTGCCATTTTTTTAATGTCACAATTTGCATAATATAAGTCATTTTCAAGCTACATCCAATAAAAATACTTAAATTTTCAATGGTTTGGAAAGTTGTTGCCTTACATAAACTCACACAAAGCTTTAAACTTTGACATTAAATTATTTTTTTTGCAACTTACATCATTGCATATCATTTCTTTTTAAAAAAAATCATACATGACATATCCCATTATTTCACATGTTGTTGGATTATGGTTCATTTTCATTATGTTTTTTTGAATTACCCACTAAGGATGTTCTTCAAAATAAATCTTTTTGTTCAATTTTTTCTGGTGTTTATAACTATATGTTCGAGGATCACCAAGAGGTTGTTTACATACTAAGTAAAGGGAACCTAGATAAAGGACATATTATGAAGTGATTAGGAGTGATGTATGGTTTATGGATCTTCATATGCTAGCTAATATGCAATACATCTAATACATGATGACTTTCTTTGCATTTGAGGGTGAAAGCACACTAGGGTGAAACAAAAACAACACAACTTGACAATCCATTTTTAGCTAGAACTAATGGCCAATTTTTTGTATGAAAACATTTGAAGGTTTAAGTTTGTGATAGAAAAGTTCAAGGATACTACATGCATTTAACAAATTTGTGGGGTTGTGGATGGGTCTCATGTGCCTTTTTTTTACAAGCTTGATAAGAGGATCACTATTGCTACTAGTGATTATAATAATCGCAAGCAAGTTGTGAACATTGTAATGTAGAAGATATGTGATATACACAAATTTTTTTGGGATGTTTGTATTGTTTAGCTAGGTGGAATTCATGATGGAAGACATTTGAGATTTTTTAGTCTATACATGTGATTAAGGATTATAATTTTTTTAATAAAAATTATATTGGAGGTTCATGGTGTGGGAGTTTTACCTTTTATCTTGGGGGATTTTGCTTATTTTATTAAATCTTATTTGATAAAAATTACAGGTCTAGGAATGCTATAAAGGTGAATAATTTTTTTTTGATTTTGCTATGAATGTAAGAAGAGTTTTGATAAAAAATACTTTTGGATCCCTTAAGAACTAGTGGAGGATTCTTAAGGGTATGCCTTGTAGAGTAAACAAGGCCTTTAAGTATATCATGGCATGTTGTGTGTGGTTGCATTGTCACATCAAACAACTTCCCCCACCTAAACTATAAACTCATAGGTGTTCATGCATAACTTCTCAACAAAAAACAAAAGGTTTTTTTATAGACAATAGCCTCCACACTAAAGTTTATATCACCAATACTTGATGCATTGCAACTCAAAGTATTTATAGCCAAGATGACCGATGCATTTAAAACCTTAAAAATCCAACATTAACTTCATTGTCTGCATCAACATTTTTTTTTGCACAAAATTTCGCACTGTCACGAAATTTGAAAATGACCAAAATTTTACTAACTTGAAAATAGTTGCATGTAAATGGATGAACCTATTTTTTTAAATAAGGTGGAGCATCATGTTTTTTAGTATCCTCTGAATTGACAAGCTTTTGTGTAGATCCACCCATTGAATTAGTGTGAACACCATTGTGCATGTTGTTAAAGTGTTGCAAGCCTTGGTAGTTTTGCCCCAAATCCTTAAACACCTCTAAAACCATGGCCATTTGCATTGACCTACATTGGATTCTCCATGCTCTTGTTTCAACCCATTGAATTTTTTCTACATCTTGTGTACTTGGATTGAATTTAAGCCTAAATACGTGAAGGGGTCAATGGAAATGTTGCTTCAACTTTGATTAAAATTTCTTACCACTATTGTTGTGTTAAGTAGTTCATGTTATTAACAAAAAAAAATTCATCTAACAAATCCATCAATAATGTTGTAAAATTGTCTTTCCAATATTTATTGGATTTGGGTGGAGGAAGAGGTGTTATGTGAAGCACATTGGACAAAGGAAGTGAAAAGCACGAAGCCATCATCATCTAGTAGAGGAAACTTGGCTCTTGAAATGGTTCCATGGTGAGAAAGATGAAAAAAATGTGATCAAAAGGAAAATAAAATGGCGTGTGTATGGTGTGTAATGAGAAAATGGCTATGGAAGATGGGCACCTTGAGACTAAACAAGTGAGCACATGTGAGTATGAAGGTGAACAATATTGAGACTTGTGAAAAACTTGAACATAATGTTAAAAGGAATGTCGCAATTCTTGAGTAGTGTGGAAGGGGAACTATATATAGTGGCAAATGTCTATTTATTGGGTGTAGTCGAGTAGAAAGTCAAGATTTTCTACTTGCCAAGGTTAGTGGAAAATCACATGCATATTTTTTTCTTGCATGGTAGTTTGTCATGTTTTTTCCTTCACGTGCATATCTGTAGGCTTAAAACAATGCTTTCAAAAATTGTTCCTTGAGAACCCATTCTTATGTATGAAAATAATAAATTGGTTAAAAGGTCAATAAAAACTTTGTTTCAACAATGGGCATTTTAGAAGAAGGATACACAAAAATCCTAAAGAATACACATGATTACATTGACAACTACATAAGATTGCATTGGAAGAAGGAAACACAAGAATCCTAAAGAATCCACATGCGTACATTGACAACTACATAAGACTAAATTGGAAGAAGGAAACACAAGAATATTAAAGAATCCACATGCTTACATTGATAATTGCATGAGATTGAAAACTATTAGAAAGTCCAACTGGGTGACAAGGAAAAAGGAAAAAATTGTTTTTTCCTTATTCGGTAGTAGAACAAAATTGTCATTTGACCAAAACCTAACTTGTCAAACTCCACTAATCTGAAAATGAAATTTCTCACAAGTTAATAACTATGGAACCACCCAAAGTAATGTTACACAAAATCAAGCTTACAAAACAAAAATGGTGCATGAAATAATAGTTAACAAATGGGTTTCACTTGCTAATAAGACATAAGGGGCAATGGTATAACCTTTAGGAACCTTCAACAAGCGGGTTCAAAAACAAGTGGCTTGATTATTGGTGACAATGTGTCATTAGTCTTTTTAACACCTTCCTTCACTATCATGTCATCTTTGCTTTTTGAAATGTTGTTGCACCTTCACATTTTCATTCTTATTGTAATCATGAGTCTATTGACCCTCCTTTTCCTCAAGATTTGAGGGTGTTAAATTGTGCCTAAAACTATAAAATCTACCAAAGAAAAATGTAATAAATATGATTTGACTACTGTTCCCCATTTTTGATGAGTCTAGGTGAATTGTTATTAATGGTCTCCCACCTATTTATAGTTGTAGTTTCAAGGTAAATCAATCCATCACTCATTAGGTGATTATGACCAAACATTTATTTAGTGTGTTTTCTTTTTGAACATATTGGTGAAGGACATAAGGTTTCACCTGACCTAAAGCAAGGAGCTTTAGTCGGAGGTCTTATGTAGCTCTACAACTGCTTCACATTAGAGATTTTCATTGGCTTGATAAAGAACTCTGTAGCACCTTCCTTGAAATAGTTGTCATAAACAAAAACCCATCACGTGACACAATGGAATGAGACGTTGAGATCATGAACTGTGCACAAGCAGCAAACTACGTGAAAATGACAAGAAAAAAGGTTTCCAAAATGCAAATGTAGATGTTAATGGTGATGAGTAAGGTGTGAGAAGCACCTCATCCATGCAACATGAGAAGCTTGACCTGTGCATCACTTGTAACAATAATCACATAGCAACAACATGCAACATCAACAAGATTACAAGGGAGTTAGATCGTTGACAACATCAAGAGCAACAATGATAGTGAAATTGCTAATCGACACACAAAGACAAACACAACCTAGAACATATTGACAACAAACAAAGAGGGATAGAAAGAGAGACTTCAAAAAGTCGGAAGGGAGACATTGTAAGAGAAAATTATGCCAGTCATTGTAACAATGTTCTTCTCTCACATCTTGGGAAAGATAGGTAGATCAACCCATGTGGCTTGACAAGGATTGTCAATTTTAGGGTACTAGGCTATTGTTAAAAAAAAATCTATTTCAAAACCCTTAAAGCTCCATAATTGTGTGGCTTGTGTTGCAAATATTTAGCCATATTACAAATTTTGAAAAATATGAATAATAATAAAAAATAATCAAAACTTAATTATAAATATATTCTCTTCTTTATAAGAGGTAAAATGTCCTTTCATAACTTTTTAAGTGTTTGTTCATAGGGTCTAAAATGCATGAAAACAAGGACCTTATATGTTTTGTCCAAGTTGTTTCAAACAACAAGACCCCCCTAAACTTTAGGGGGTCATAACTTTCTCATTCTAGATCAAAATCAACTTCTGTAAAGGCCTACTAATGCTCTGGCTTAAGGGGCAACTAATCTCTTGGAAGACCATGACCAAAAAATGACCGGTTACTAAACCCCTGGAGTTTGAACCCCAAAGTGTTCGGTCATGGACCGGTTTACTCTAGTTTTATGGGTCAGGTTGCAAAAAAAGGTAAATAACTAAACTTGGATGTGAGAAATGTTTTTGCAGGGTCACATGCTGAGCACCCGCTGGGATGACGAAGAAGAAGAAGAAGAAGAAGAAGGCTGCTGTACAAGCTATGGATTTCCTAAAACCCTAACATGTCAGGCTAGGGTTTATAACAACGAAGAGTGTAGTAAGAATTAAGTAGGGTTTGGACTCTGGACCAGCAGCAGCAGCAAGATGAAGCCATTAAGTTCCTAGTTCCACATCCTCCTCATGTGTTTGCTTCCTCCCAGATACAATACCCTAATCTCCTCTTGAGCGTCCACTGAATTTTGGAATTCATAATATCTTAAGCCTGGATTAATCCAGAGCTTTCTTCCCCCCCCGGCGATGGGGTTCTAATTTTCATCATGCGGGTTTGAGAACAGGAGAGCAGAATGGCGGAGTCCAGGGATGGACGAAGTGCAGCGGCAATTGGGAGAGATGTTGCTCCTGCTGCTGCTGCTGATGGAGCATCATCGCTACTACTGTCTCCCTTCCCTCAGCTTCAAGTCCCTAAGCTTGAGCCTGACTCTTGTGTTCCATCGCAACAAGTTCATGTCAAGCCTAAGTTTGAGCCCAAGGTGAAACCTCGGCCTGGAGCAAGAGCAAAATTGCAGGAGCAGCAACAGCAAACTGGGATTGGGCGTTCTTCTTCTGTCACAGCGCAAGCCTCGAATGGTGTAGGAAATGGAGCTTCTTCTACTGCTGCTGCTGCGAAGGAGGAGAAGAAAGAAATACTCAGTTTGCAGGAAAAGCTTCTGGAGACAGCAGTGTACTTGACGCCGAAAGAAGGACCGCGGGATGAGGATGGGGCGGCGATTATGGGAGAAGACTCGGGAGGAAGTAGGAGGAAGCTGAAACATGAAAGCGTGGCGGCGAAGGACGAGCCTATTCTTCTCGCCGCGAGAGTAAAAGCTGAGGATTTGCCTTCTTCTTCTTCGCTGTTGGATTCAGATCAAGGAGGAGAAGAAGAGGATCCTGTTGTGCGCGAGATCGACTTGTTTCTTTCACCTACTGTGAATGGAGGAGAATCACAGGTATGTGTGCTGTTGATGCTGCTGCTGCTGTCTCTCCCCTCCTTTCTTCCACCGCTCAAACCTGAACAGTTTGCAATTAGGTCGATCTCCCTCAAGATGGATCTGTCTCCTGGATTGCAGCTGTATCTCTTGCAATACCCACTGCGACCAGCTTGGAGACCTTATGGACTGGAGGAACGATGTCAGGAGGTAAAGCATCTCCATCTCCATCTTCTGTTTGAATTTTGCAGTTTCTCTTACACAAACTACTGCTGCTGCAACAACTGCTGTTGTTGTGTTGCTGCAAACTGCAGAGAGATCGTTCCGTGAAAGTTTTCTCCATCTGTGATGCAATGCAAGACGATTCATTCTCTTGCCCTTGTGTGTGGTGGTTCGCAGGTACGTGTAAAACCACAGCAATCAAAGCTGGAGGTGGACCTTGTTGTGGACACCACGGGAGAGAATTATGACACAGAAAGAGAAAGTCATTTGCAAATCACCAAACAGGTGTGTTGCTTTGCGGTCCTCTTGCACAGCAGATGGAACTGAAGCTTTGCATAGTTAGGTTTTGATGGGAGACACTTCAGAGGCTTGCAGGTTTGGCGGGATTCTTGTTGCTCTGTTTGCTGATGAACTCTAGGACTCAAAGCATATGGTCTGAAGACAAATCTTTTCTTTGTAGACCAAATGATTGTGTGGTGGATGTTGATGTACTACTCTGGTTTGATGTGTTTTGGAGCTCCATACAGAGAATTCTCAGATTACTTGCTTTTTTAGAGCATGTCTGAATTTTTTTTTGTGCACAGTACATCCATTGTTGCTTTGAATTGTTTTGGGGCAAGAGGTTGTCTCTACTCATCTCTTCAACATCAGATTCTGATTCTGATGTGATTTCTCAGGATGATGGTGATTCTTGTTTGTTGTGGATTTGTTTTGAAGACACTCACATCATCTCGGGTGGCATTGAACACAAACTATGCTGTTGGGGTGTTGCATCGTGGCCAGGTTAGTCTCTCTCTCTCTCTCTCTCTCCTATTATCAGCCCGGCCATCTTTCTTCTTTTGCAGTTTTTTTTCCAGTAAAAGGTGCAACTAACATGATGATGGGTGGGAGATATGCCACAAAGCAGTTGCATTTGAATCCAATAAAGGCAGTTGTTCAGTTGCGGCCCTCAATGAAGTACATAGATGATGCTGATGTCGCAAAGAAAAAACAAAACAGAGAGGCTGGAATCACTGATGGTGATGATGAGGAGATGGTGGAGGCTGAAGCTTCTGAATCAAAATCAGAACTTACTCTTCTCCAGGTATGCATTTCTGATCTTTTCACCTGGAGGTTAGGATTAAATGTTTCTGGGGACCATGTTGATGTAGTCACAAATGTTCTTGGTTTTGTTGCAATTGGATTTGACAGAGGTAAATGCATGCTTCTATTATAAGTAGCTGCAATAATGGGCAAGCAACAGTGTGAATGTCTTGTGTTCTGTACAATAGGTCAGCATCCGAAGGCGTGAAACAGAGCGTCAAGAAGCAAGTCGGCTGCAGTCTCATGCATATCTGAAGCAGCTTGATGAAGCTGAAGTAAGTCAGGATGCCAAGGACAGTAAACTATAGCTTTGCCTCAACTTATTTTTCCTCCCCAAGGGGGGTAATTTGGGATTCCATATGTTTGTTTTGGTTTCTTCCATTCCCTGTATGAGGCTTGTTTTCTTTTGCCAGACCACCTACAGTTGCCTGGATGCAAGATTTTTCATTTCCATCTTCAATGCTTATGGTTGCTGGGTATTTTTGTTGTGTAGTCATGGATTCCTCTCGAACCACATGGAGTGGACAGTCCACTGACTGATGGCATTCGGCAGAAGATGGTTGCATCAACAAAAACTCCAATTCCTTTTACATTGCGCCCGTATGAAACACATTTCAGTGCCTTTCCAGCAGGGTTTTGCCAGTCTTTGATGTTTGAATTTGAGTTTGGGTACTGTGCACTTTAGTCTGCTCTATTCTGCCTAAGATCATGTCACAGGCTTTGATGTTTGTGGAAACTAATCAAGCTTTGACATGTCAGAGAGGAGTACATTGACACGTTGGTACCTGGACGGGCAAGTGCAAGCACTGTGGAAGTTCTACATGAAGATGGATCTGGAAACGTAGGAATTTCTAGAAGGTGATGAAAAACATGCACTTCAGTATTATGTTGTTTGATGCGTGTAATTGCATAAGTGGGCAAAACTGAGTGCTTGTTACAGATATCTCCTTCTTAGCTCTGCTTTATGGTGAGAAGCCTAGAGTATGGGAAAATTGAAGAGTAGGTTCCCTCTCTCTGTTTCAGTTACCCAGCACATACTTTGTCTGCATGCTAGCAAGATGTTTATATTGCTGCCCAAATTTGTTGGAAGTGCAGATACTAACATTGATTTCTTATGTTTTCTCTGTGATTGGAATTCAGCTTTTTGAACACATTGTCACTTGAGGACAGATTTCATGTACTTTTGTCAAAAGTAAGTAATTCGTTGGGAGCCATGTAGTTTGTTTCATTCACTGATTTCTCTGTCTGTTCTTGTATCTGGGTGTATGAGAAGTTTCAGGTTGTTTTGGAGTGTTTAAAACATTTTCTCTAAACACAAGACAACTCACCGATAAATTGTCTGGACAACAGGGTCGTGTTCAAGTGTTGCAGTTTGAGAGGTTGATGAAACTGGCACCTATGGGTTGCACAGAAGCAGAAGTGCTAGATGTGCTGCAGCAGAAAGCTCTCTTGGTTCAAGGCTGCTGGGTGGCAGCAAGTTTTATTCGTTATGAACAACCTTTGTCAATAATCCGAGACTACATTCTTTCACTTTTCAACAAGAATCGTGTGGTACTCCATGAACAGCTTGAAGATCTCCCAATCTCTAAAGAGGCTTTAAGGGAGATCATGCTTTCATTAGCTGTCCAGAGGAGTAATGTTGGCTGGGAATTTCAGGTAAGTGTATAGGAAATTGAGGGGAAGATCTCCTTTGAGCTTTAAATATACTATGGTTGAGAACAAGAGAGTTTGAGTTTGAGTTCTGTCAAATCCAACTTCACAACATCCACCATCCTGCAAGCCTAATATGGAGATGTAACCTCTTTTAGTTGCTGTTAGTTGATAGACAGAACTGCTTCAATTTGTGCAAGGAACATCTGTACCATCTTTGCATGGGCAAATTCAAATCTGAGTCCTGATGTGCAGGAGAGTACAGACAGATCATTTATTAAGAAGCATCAAGGAGTGGCTAAAGCGCAAGCCAATCAGTGGGTAGAATCAACAGAGGGAATCAGGGAAGCAATTTTGGAGCTTAAGTCTTCAACACCAGATGCTGTTGGGGCTCAGCCAATGGATACTGATGACAAGAGACCTCTTAGGAAGGGTGAACCTAGCAGTGTCCCTCGTGGTGAAAGGTGGGAAAACCTGGAGTCTGCAGTACCACCTGCAACAAGGAAACCGGCACCTTTGGCCAAATCTCAGGTAGTTGTTGCAGATGATGGTCGTGGTCCAGGGCGAAGTGGTCTGGAGAATGGGGAATTTGCTGGGCAGGTGACCATGTCCGAGGCCACTCAAGCTGCATTGCCAGGTGCTTTGAAGGCAATTTTTCTCAAGCATAATGTTTGCAGGTACTGCAACTGGTGCCTGTTGGTATATCTGTTCTGTGGGTTGAGATATTTCAGGTCCCCTGAATTTGATTGGTTTTTCCTTTAGGTTCAGATTGGACTATTTCTTTCTTTAAGCGATTGGTTGAGGGCACACAAACTGGTAGATTTGTGTACAATAGTAATGGTTGTGTTGAAGGCACACAAACTGTATGATTTGTGGTAGGGTTGAGGATTTGTTCACATAAAATCCTCAATATGTATGGCCTGTTTGGCATGAAATGTATTGACTTCATCCTCTTGATCAAGGTGGAAATATCAGCATCATGTGGACTTTCTCTTGGTTGCATGGTTCAATGGGGCCAATTTTTCCATCTTGATTATTTAGGCAGTCAGAGGCCTCTGAGGCTAATTACCATCTGGTGGACCCTGCATGGAGGCCTCTTCTTAGAAGTGAAGGAAGGTCAAGGAAGTGGGGGCTACTGGCTGTTGCGTTGGTAGAAGGCCTAATAAAATTTGGTTGGGTGATGTGAATGTACTTTACTAACTGTTTGATGAATGTAATGGCCTTCCTTTTCATTTCAATTGAATGGCAGTTTTCCACAGCACATGTATCATTTTTTGAGTTTTTGGACTACTGTGCATCAGATTGCAGCTTATATGTCAGAGTCTGCGGGATATGGCCATTGAGTCGACTGCAACAAACTCAAATCCAAAGGTGGTGGCAGCTGCTGTGGCTGCAGCTATGGGTGCCAATGCACCACTCCCAGAGCTGGCTGCTGCTGTCAGCAAAATTGCTAGCAACATTGAGAATGTCTATTTTCTGTCATCCTTGGGGAATCCATCACTTGATCCTTTCAGGTTTTAAAGTGCATTCTTTCTTCTATTCCTTCCTCTCAGGTTGCCCCTTTTGACAAAAGTTCATTCATCTTCATACCGTGGTCATCCTGTTGTGAGCTTGCTTAGGTTAAATTGAAACGAGATAGCCTGAGCAAAGTAGGGAGTGTCTTCTGATGCGGGATATATCTACATGCAGAAATGTGGTGGTTGCACTCCTGCGAGCCAAAGGCCCAAATGCAGGCCTACGCAGGTCAGACATAATGGAAGCCTCCAAGATTGCTCTACGATCTGAAGTACCAGGAGCTACATACCAGAAGGTGAGAGTTTTGGCAAGTGTTTGAGGTATTGTCAATGTTACCATAAGTTTCAGGTAGAAGAGAGGGATGCAACGGTCATCAGTGTCTGTTGATATATGGAATGTATGGTAACATTTGGGTTAACCTGGACCACTGAGAAGCAAAAACCAGGGAAAGGCATGCTTCCCAATTATCCCTCAAAACCAGAAAGCCCTTACAAGAATTAGTTGACCTGTTAGTCAATCACTGTATATATTGTTGAATTCTGCGTATTTTCTATCCTGCATTTTGTGGGATTTGAGCCCAGAGGGTGACTTCTGATGAGGTCATGTGCTCTAGCTACTAGGGGGCTATCAGTTGCATTTTCAGTGTCTTGAGATTCAGGTTGGGGCTTTTTCATTTCTATGTTTTATTTTAAATCTTGGTGGTGAAATCAGGTATTGAAGGAGCTTTGCTACACAAGAGGTGGAGCTTGGGTGCTTAAACCAGGGGATGGGCGTCCAACATAAAATTCATGAGAGACCATTGATCCAACTTTTTAACTCTTCTATCAGGCCTCATATGCCAGATGTGAAGTCACTTAGTGTTTTCTCATCAGGTGCGTTCACCATTTTGAGCATCTATGGTCCACAATTGTGTACAGCTTTGGGCCAGCTTGAGTAGGGAAAAAAGAGATGTACCAAAAACTACCACTGGATTTGCATTTTGAAGCCCATAGTAGCTTCAAGCAGATTCTAATCATGTCAACTGAAGAGGAAATATAGGGCAAAGTTTTAAGAGTGCTCTGCCACGGATGGAACTTAATTTTTTTTCAATAAGTTTTTAGCAAACCTCGTGTGAGCTGTAGAAATCAGTGGTTTGCAATTCAGTGTATGTGTCATTTGAATTCTTGGTGGAGAAGGCATTTCTTCTTGTTGATGCTTGCTTGCACATCTTTTCTAACCTTTTATTTTGTCGCAAGTCGAATATGTGTCCAGGGAATAGAATGGGGAAGGACTAGGAAGTGCAATTGAAAATCCTGTCCAATAAAAAACTAAGGCTAATGGTCATACAAGTGAAATTGACATTGAGTTAAAATGTAAAGTGTAATAATACAAATCAAGTTGCCAATTATCATCAATTTGATTTCCTTTATCCTTTAAGTAAATGCAACAGTATTTACAAAGGCTAAAACCCTAGGTGCTAAAAGTCCTAGTGGTATTTTTTAAAAGCAAATTTTGTGGTTTTTTCAAAAAACAATCTGGGAGCATTTTTCAATCTGGGAGAATTTTGAAAATTTCATTTTCCTAATGTAAATTCAACTAATTTTCGCCAAAAAATTTATGTCACAAAAATAAATAAATTAAAAAAAAGGTTTAACTTATGATGAGCACATGTTTGAAGATGTAAGATTGATCATTACAATGCTTGGCAAAATTACAATTTGAAGATTTGTATCAAGATATAAAGGTTGTAAAATTTGTTAGGATCAAATTTCTTGGTCAATATGTGATCTTTGCCCCTTTTTTAACTATTTCGTTTCCTATTCCCTTTCATTCATTTGTTGAATGTGAAGTCACTTCCTTTCCCCCCTTATCATCAACAATCAATTTGTTGGGAAAAAAAGAAAAAAAGATCTTGGCCTTTGCAACACACATGAATTCCTTTTTAAATTCATAGATTCATTACACCCCCACTAAATAACTTGTAACTTCTTAACACCATGTTCAAGATTTCACATTGTCATGTCTTTGTGTTAACTTTTGTGCATAAGAATTTATGTTATACCATGAAGAAAGAGAAAACCCACAACAAAGGAGCAAGATTGTCACACATTGATCACATGACATGAAGTGCAATGGGGAGAAGAAAAAGACCCAATTGAATGTGTAATGCACTACTCTTTCTCCAAGAGAAACCATGTCCAACCAGCACCCACATTGGTACTTGGTATTTTGACCTTTTTTGTGTGAGGCCTCTTAGCGATCATATTCAGCACAAAAAATTGTTAGATTTGAACTCAGAGACCCTGATTTAGTCCAGGCATGCAAGATTGAGATTTGTGGTATTTATAAATAATTTAAAATGAATTTTGAGATTTTTACCATGGTACCAAAGTGTGTGCTGGTTCACCCAAGGTGTCTAACAATGTGCCCACTTTAAAGCCATTCCACCCAATTTCGCAAAAAGGTTTACAAAGTATAACAAACTTTGAAATTTTCATTTGTTTTTGTTATCTTTTAGAGATGGTTTTTTTTAATAATGTGGCAAGCCTTTTTCTTAAAGTTGAAAGGCACTTCTTTTTTTGGGTTGTTTTTGCCCTTCAATTGACTTTTGGCAAACATTTAATCTGCAAAAAATAAAACCAAAACCATGAACCTCTTTGATGATAACTCAAGCAGTACTTGATCAAAATTTTGCCATCATAACATCATCTATTATGTACAAAAAAATGTTTTCATTCCTCATCACTTGTTCTCCAACAACAATATCACTCCAACAATAATTAATGCATTTCTTCACTCTAGATCTTAGCTTGAGCTTCCTTCAAGGGGATCATATTCATCCATCATGATTTATTTCATCCATCAAAAAGCATCCATTGGGAGCACCTCATCCATTATATCTCATTTGTTGTGGATGAATTTGACCTAAGAGTAGATGGAAATCACTTAACACATCATGACCCTTGTTAATAAGTGCAATTGTTAGATCTTTACAGATAATTGATATATTTGATAATTGAATCTTAAGAAATTTTAAGTTTCTAATTGAGATATTTTCAGAATTTCGTTTAAAATTTTTTTTTATCTACTTACTTTTTTCATCCATTGAATTTCATCCCATAATGTTTCAATATAATTCCATTTATTCAAATAGAAGTGTCACACTGCCTCATCATATATGGTTTCTTCTAATGGATGATTGTAATTAAGGAACATTGCGATCCATCAGAGTTCATTTTATTTTCAGTTTGATCCATATATGTTCACCATATGGTTCCCACAACAATCATCTATTAAATGTTGTTTCATCCATAGAAGTTTATCCAATGTGCTCACATTCATCAAGATATAGCAATTCAGCTATGGAAGATCATTCAATGGAATCATATTCATCCATCAAAGTTCGTTTCAATTACTAGGATAAATTTCAATTTAAAAGCGTTATATACCTCCATAGACCTTCAAATAATTTCATGCATGGAAGTTTATCTATTGGACCGCATTCATTTCATTTTCTTGAGTTAAATTCATGTATCATTATGCGCTCCATCCATTCCCATCTTACTCTTCATTTGCTTTCATTTCATCCAATGGGGTTGCATCCATACATCAAAATTAATGTTAAATTTCATTGATGCAACTCCACCAGTCCTCAAAAATGTGACGCTGCAAATTAAAATTGGATGAAAAAAAGTCAAAACATGCCAGTTTGGCTCAACAAAATGGTCCAGCGTTTTTGCACAGTTTGCTGAGGCTGGTAAAGAGTAGTGTAATCATATGACCTCACTGTTGCTCCTTGTTTCTGGTTGGCATTGGTGTAGGTGAGTAGGTAGGGTGTTCTTTGCAAGGGGTATTAGTCGAGGCCAAAAATGGTGACAAACTCTTTTGGGAAGAGATATTTCATGCAGCCAATGGGAATGCTCAAGCACATACTTAAGGTGCCTTGCTTTTTTTATTGCCCCAAGCTAATGGATGCGCATGTGTAGATTTTGGGTGCACACATCCAATTGATGGGTTGTTTTGAAATCTACCCATCTACTTGTTGGGTTTCTTCTCAAAATATGAATGTTGGGTAACTGATTTAATCATGTCTCTATATCATTTTATTTTTGGGTTGTCACTTGCCTTTTTGTATCATGAGGTTTCATATCATTTTTGAAATGTAAAAACAATTCATATGATTAATTTGTAAGATAAAATTTGTTTGATAAACATACAAATAATTAGCTTCAATTCTTTTAAATCTTATAAGAATGAGATTCTTAAAAAAATGATTTAAAAAATTACGCAAGAACTGATTAAAATAAAACATGTCAATTTAAAAATAAATTAACATTTTAATATAAAATTTACTTTTGAGATATAGATGTTTTTAATTAATTTGGTGTTATTCTAAAAACTTCAATAATGCTTTGATGAAAATTTAATAACAAAAATCATAATGAAATTAATTTTTAATTAATTAATTAGTTTGTATTGTTATTGCTTTTTATGTTACAAAAATTTAGTATTGCCCTAAGATAGTAGACATGCATGTATGATTTTAAGTTTTACCAAGCATGTATGGGGCAAACACAACTAATTTCCTTTTACGTTTGGGATGGGAAGGATTTTTTTTCATTTCTCCTTGGTTTTCACTATGTTATTTTAAAGTTCTCATCAGGTTCCCAATGTGTTCCTAAACATGTTCTCCATAGCACCGCACTTTTATCCCATATGATTTGGCAAATGTTGTCATCTTTTCACCTATATGCCTGGGTCAAAGGGGAACTCTAAACTTCAAAATAAAAGGTTTTATTTTGGGTAGCCTCCATAGTTCAGTCTTTTTGAGTCATGGGCCAATCAAATTGGCTCTGAGCAAAAAACAAAAATTCGAACTTGGAAGGCACCTCATCTATCTATGAAGGAAGGTAGTTTGTTTTGTAGTTATCAGATCCACTGAATCGGGATGCTTCAGATTGTGTTCTTGGTGTCTTTGGAAAGCTCTTGATGAGAAGGGGGTTCCATGGGGCTTGGTTCCATGATGTTTGGACTTGCAGTGCAAAAAACCTTGAATATTGAGTGATCTCTTCTCAGCTGAATATTTCAGAGGAATTGGAATGTGCCTTTGGTGTTGTTAAGAAGGTTTGGATGAGCAGGATTTAATGGAATTTATTTGGTAAAGATCTGGATTCAGAATGTGGGAGATATTGATTTTGAAGTGATTTCTGCTGCTGAAAATTCAAATAAATTCCAAAAAACCAGGTTTTGGAAGGAAAAATCAGTTGAGAACGTGGTAACACTTGAAGGCTTACTATTCAATTCAAGCATGATTTCCTTTCATGTTTGGCTGTTCAAAAAATCAATACATACATTGCAAAACAATGTTCACATGTCGAGTTTCAGTATTTTGTAATGGGTTCACACTTGGGCCAACATCACAGGCCACACTAGTCTAATTGATAGGAGCCGTGAATAGGAGAGGTCCGTTTTATAGTTCCAGTTTTAATTTTATTGGTGTGGTTAAAAAACAATTAAGTAACTAAATTTGGATTTGAGAAACTGTTTTGCAGGGTCACATAGCACCACTGAAGATGTTTGAGGTTTCAACCTTCAACAATCACCTAGTATTAATCCCATTCATTACCATAACATTCACTAATCAAATTTTCAGTTAATATGATGGGGTTTTAGGGTTTAGGGTTTATGAATATTGATGGGCTGAAATTCATCCATTGATCTTTAAGTACTACATTTCATCTGTGGAAGTTCCTCCCCCAGGGCGGTCACATATAAGTCTCAACAGTTTGGGACTATTTTCACAGTGGTAGTCAATCTCATCCCATCCAGTTTGAGATCACTGATTCATCAATGAGAGTCTAATTACATGCAGCAATCCTCTGCCTCATTTTTTTCATCTCGAGGAGTACCCAATCATCTAATAGATCATTAACCAAGAAAGAGCTCTAAATTCTAACAGAAAAGAATTTTCTTCAATGATGTGTAGCTTGGACAACACCACAATCTAACAAACTTTTGTCCACAATCATCTCCTGCAAAAATGATAAACTCCTGAACTCTACAGGAACTGCAAGGTGCCCAAAGCATTCTTGAGGGGGCAGAGGAGAGAGGGGAAAAAAACATCAGCTGGAAGTAGCTGCAACTGTGTTAGATTGGAGTGGTTGTCCGTGAGAGGACCAATTTGCTGTGTTGGCCTCATCAATAAGTGCATACAGTGTTCTTAACACATCCTTCCGATTTTCTTCTCTTAGATCAAACCTGTCCAAAAATACAAAACACATTTTGTAAGAAGCTCACAAAATAAAACATTTTGAAAGAGGAGGTCATACAGAACTCAGGTATCCACAGCAGCTCATAAGAAATCTCATGCAACAAGTTCTCCTTTTGCTGAAATATCACTGCAAAAAAAATTCAAACTTCCAAGTCCTGTGTAAGCCCCTTTTAACAGAATAGACCTGGTGGGCATTATGTATTTGCCCCAACTGGTGTGGCAGATTATGTCATTTTCTCAACCACATTATATGACAATCTTCTGGTGATGGTCATACACTTGTAATAGTTACCAAAATGTGTCTGTTCAACATGAATGTTTTTTTTTCAAATTGTTGAATCTGCCACCTCAGACCTTAATGTCATGGAATAATGGTCTCACTCTTGCCAATTATGTTGGGTGTGTCACCTAGCAAGCCCATAACACAATGTGCAAGGGCTTGACCATTCCATAGTCCATAACTGTCAAACAAGGTGCACAGAAAGACCGACAAACAGTCTCCAACCATCTCCAGTAACTAGTAATCAGGCAAAGCTCTTCCATGGTACATTTTACAAGATCCAGCAGCCCAAATATCCATGCATGCAAGAACCAGCATAACCAACAAGTGTGACTTACCGCTCGCTAGTGATTGTGAGTTCATCATTGTTAGGCTTGTATCGCTTGCCAACGAGTAGCAGCATCCGCTCCCGTGCTTGTGGAGTGAGCCCAAGATCTTTCAAATAAACAGAAAGTTTCACTTTCCTGTTGGCTGGGTGCCAAGCCTGGCCTCCGGGACTCAACACCACTCGGGTCTCCCACCGTAGAATGGGACCTTCCCCAGGTGGCTCAACATTTGGTACCTTCCCCTTTGCGTACAGATCCTTATCTGTTGCCAGTTCAACCAAAGCTTAGCATCATCCAAAGACTCAAGAAATCTTTTTTTTCCCCCTTAACAAAGCTTGCTAATCTCATTGCCTGGATATTCAAGAGTTTGCTAGTCAGCAGCTTCACCCAGACTACTGTTATTGTACATAAGCATTTCAAAAAGGTCTTGAGAGAGAGAAATGAGACCAAGAAAAATTAACAAAGAAAGGAGTGCTGACAACAGTTGATCTTTGTGAACTGACGTCACAGTGCAAGGAAAGAGCATCTGGCAGTGAGGCGAGGTGAAGAAGGGGGACCTGGAAATATGGCATCAAGAGTGGGATGGCCCAGCCATTTATCAACAATCCCACGAGCATTATACAGATGGGTGATTCCTTCTTCAAGTGGCACCATGTCGAGCTCATCTTCAAAGCTCTTGTCATATGTCCCATACCTTGCTCTCCTTCTCAACTTCTTAGGTCGCGGTGGTTTCACATCATCATCTTTTGGTGGTTCCCCTGCAAAATCGCCGCTGGAAAAGAAAACGTAAGCCGACAAACATGATGACAATCTTTCAGCTGTTACAACTGCAACAGTTCCCGCTAAGACTCACGAACGAAAGCTGATAAACACGACAATCTGTAATGCAACAGTTCCTGTTATGAATCACGAGAGAAACGATAGAGATGGGACCCAAAAGAGAGAGACAGAGAGAGACATACAGAGAAAGAGAGGAAATGATCAAGGAGTTTAGATTACAGAACTGACCGTCAGACGAGCTGCTGAAAGGTCTACACACCCATGTGCTATTCGAGGATGCCCGTGGCCACGATTGCAAAGATATTCCATTAGCGACGAAAGTGCAGCCTCTCGCTGGATCCAAAGATTTCTGCGCCTGCTTCCACACACTCCACCCGACCCTTTGCATCTGTGTGTGTGCGTGTGTATGAGTGTGTCTATCTCTTTCTCTCTGTGTCTCTCTGTGCTTCTCCGCTGGGTACGAGAGACACAACACAGACGGACTTAGAGTTCGAGCGTTCTAGTCTTTTGCTCAAACAAGAAGAAGAAGAAAAAAACCCTCGTTTGGGGAAATTCTTCAGAAACAGAATTTCCTTCTCTGCATCTTCACATTCTCTCGTTGGGTGTGACCAAATGCTTGCCAGAAGAAGATCTCCTTCTGCGATCACAGCTTCTCACCGTCATCCACGATTTCTCCTCTCTCTCTCCCACTCCTGCTCTAGGGTTTCGAAGAACGGAGCTTCTTACTGCCCTAGGGTTTCGAAGAATGGAGCGACTGCATGCCCGAAGAGTCCGGGGCATGGATGCCCACGCTTGTGACCGGATGAAACTTGAACATTATTCATTCATCCACATCCACATCCACACAAAAAGGTTCTCATCCCTAATTTCAGTTCCTCATTCCCTCTAAAGTACTCACATTTCGAGACTAACTTAATGGAAACTCAAATATTTCACCATGCAAAAATATAATCTTCAAAAAATCCTCTTTAAAAAAATTAAAAAAAGCCAAAATCCTTCAAGATATTATAAGAACTCTATAATAACTAATCTCAAGTTTCAACACAAGCCAAAAGATATCATCTTTCAAAAATCCTCATATAAAAAAAATAGACCTATTATTTATTATTACCTAGGGGCCAAAGTCCCTTAAGCTACTATACTCTATAATGAATCTAAACACAATAAAAACCCACCGTTCTTGTGATCAAAACTTGACCCAACACCATTTTGGTGGAACTTGTGATTCTTTGTCATCAAAATTGAAACCCAACACCATTTTGGTGCGACTAGACTAGCGATTTTTCAATTGAAACTTGACCCAACATCGTTTTGGTGGAACTAGCACAAAGATTGGACTATGAAATTAATTTTTATTAAAATTTTATTAAATAATTTAAAATTTTATTTAAAATTGAAATGGGAATTGAAAACTTGGAAATAAACTTTTGAAAAGAATTTCAAATATTTTAATCCTTAAACATATTAAAGAATAACAATTTGGTCCACCTCTCCCTCAATAGTCATAGCTTGGAGCAATGGTTTCAAAATTTGACATATGTGACTTGTAGTTGTCATTTTAGTTGAGTGGGGCCGTCCTTCCAATGAAAGTTTTTAAAAAATCTGTGTGTACTTATTATAAGATTTTTTTGTGATTTCTCCAACATGATAAGAAGCTCTAGGTATTATGCAACACTAACATTAAAGTCAATGAAATTTTTTGAAGTTCAATGTTTTCAACATTTTGAAAATAGGAGTTGAATTACTAACATTAAAATCAATGATTTTTTATTTTTTTGATGTTCAATGTTTTCAACATTTTGAAAATAGGAGTTGAATTACTAACATTAAAATCAATGATTTTTAAAATTTTTTTTTGATGTTCGATGTTTTCAACATTTTGAAAATAAGAGTTGAATTACTACCATTAAAATCAATGATTTTTTATTTTTTTGATGTTCAATGTTTTCAACATTTTAAGAATAAGAGTTGAATTAGATGATGAATTGCCTAGTTCTAGGATAGGAGCATGAGTTGGGCCCAATGGTCAAGATTTCTTTGCTTGTGTGTACATAACCCTCGTTATGTGCAACTTTGACCATTCCTTTCTCCTTCATCCCGAATTCAAATGTCTCTTTATTTATTTATATTTTTTCCACCCCTCTTGTATGATTGCATTCTTCCTACCTTTCAAAATTTTGAATTCAATGAAGAATGGCAAGGGGGTCAATTTCTGAAAAAGCAAGGAAATTTTACGAAAGCAACTAAGTACTCTAATTGCACACTCAATGGTGGAAATTTTTCATTTCTTAACCAAATGCCTTTTTTTAAATTTTATTTACCAAAGATTCAACTTCAAGTTGATCATAACATGATTGAATTGAATTTTTAAAATATTTTACCCAAAGGTCAATTTCATCATGAAATAATCTTTAAAATAATCAAATGAAATTTTGTGAAAATATGAGATGTTGAAAACCATCATAGTTTCACAAGCTAAAATCTAAATAATTTCACTTTTCATATTACAATATCATGTACTGGTTCATGAAAAAATAAAAATTTCAATTTTATAAAAATGATTTAAAAAAAATATTCAAAACACATTTGTTTTGTCAATGTGGAAGCTAACCCTAGACTACAATACTATGGATTTCACATGTCAATTGGGGGTAGGTGGGTGGCTACACTTCCCTCCACGCACTTGGTACATTTTTTCCTATTATTATATTTAAAGGTTAAGGTAGGTCAAGTTCTTAAGGTAAGCATAGTGAATTTTTTTTGAAAAGTCAAGTATTTTAGGGAACTTTCTAGTTAGATGATTGATTTTAATGTGTTGTAAAACTCGATGTCTTCACAATTTTCAATTTTAACATCATGTAAAGTATAGTATTTTTATAATTTTCAATTTTAATTTCTTGTAAAACTTCATTCCTATGAAATTTCTAATCTTGGGGAGTGTGTAGTGTGTACATGGAACTGGGTTCCAAATTTGTATTTACAAAAAAAATGTGAGAATTAAAACTAAATTTTAATTAAATTTTAAATAACCAAACTCAAACCCGCACTTCAAAAACTAACCAAAACTTGTTAAGTGTCAAAATTGAGATTATAGATTGTTTCCCCAAAAAAAACCGAGTGACTTAACATTGGTAAAATCGACATTACAAATGGACCAGGGCGACGAGGGGGGGACCAACGGTTGTTTGAAAAGAAAAGTTTTTTTAAAAAACCAAAAACATCAACCAAACATTGTTGAAATAACACACCTGTGCATTATGCACGGGGTTCACACTAGTAACTACATAACTAAAGAACATGTTCGAATCATATGACATGTATTCTTGATCAATTGTTTGATGACAATTGCTTGGTTTCAATTTGATATTTTAGAATTGTAGTACTTGAAGGTTTAATTCAATATGGAACAATTCATCCATTACTAAATTAAAGATTACACTTAATTTTTGTTTCTTTTCAAATGCAATATTCAACCCACTACTAAAAGGTTTAGTATGAAAAAAAATATGAAGGGAAAAGATATATAATTATTAAGTGTATCCATCGCCAATTTGTTTTTCAACAATTGAGAACCCAATTGATTTCTTTTGAAAATTTAACTACAAAAAATATTTGTGAAGATGACACAAATACAATATATGAGTAAAAAAAAAAAAAAATGTATGATGAGACACAATAAATGATGTAATGTCTTTACATTTGATTAAAAATAAAATGTAATTATGAAAAATAAACACATGTGAGACTACATAAGTTTTGTTAAATTTTGTAATTAAAAAAAAATTGAAATTATTTTAATGATTAAACTACACAATTAAAAATTAATTATATAATTTGAAATGTCTTTATTTTCATAACAAATTGAATGTAAATGTGGAACTAAAGACATGTGAAATTACATATGGAATACACACACACACACACACACACACACACAAAATTAAAAATTGAGTATATTATTAACAACTACATTGGTGTCATGGTAAAAACTAAAACTTCCAAAATTTCATTTAAATTGCTTCTAAATGCCATTTTCTTTCTCTCTTTTTTTCCAAATGCAAGAAATTGAGAATCCTTGATTCTTGCAAGATATTGGAACAAATTATGGTATCTTGTATTTGGATATACGCAAAAGATCCGGATTGGTTTTTGGTGTGCATTCTACAACCTCGTCATGGAATGAAATATGCAAAAATAAACTAAAAGAAATTGATGGAAGATTTTGCCATTTGGAGTGCAAGAGTAAGTCCGGCCACTTTTATGTCCACTTTTATGCCCAATTGAGGGCTACTTTTTCTTTCTATACACTATTGGCCTGGGTGAACCGGAACTGGGTACCTTCACCTTCTTGCACGAGGCCTCTTAGTGGCCATATTAAACTCAAGAAATGTTAGATCGGGAATTTATTATTTTGAGCCATCTTAGATGGAACTCAAAGGGCCAAATATCGCCTTGTAAAGCACTCAAAACCTAGTGGATTATTTGGAGGGCACCTTATATCCTTTGTTGATGAAAAGATGAGGGGTCTTACACCTACTAATAGGTGTAAGAACCGTGCCCCTCCTACACCTCTTGACCTAATTATGTTGAGGGCTCATGTTGATGTGTGCCTTGCCCCTTACAATGGGTAAAGCCAATGGCCAAGGGACATTCCCAAAAGGGCCTTGGGTGAACCGGCACCCACTCTTGTAGTATGGTTTTAAAAATTCCTGAATTTTTTTTTTAAAGGTTGCTTCTAACTATGGTAAGTAGTATCTCATATTAGGACTAAATCAAGGTCTCGGAGTCCCAATTTAAAAATTTGCCGGGTTGAATTATGCCCACTTAAAAGGCCTAACTCAAGAAGGTGAAGGTACCCGTGTGGGTGCCGGTTCACCCTAGGCCCATCAAATTGAAAATGCGCCTCACCCTAAGGCTTTATCTAGGCCCGTCAAATTGAAAATGCCCCCACCCTAGGACTAGTGGGGTCTTTCTTTCTTGTGTCAATTGAATAATTTTTAGGGTTTTCTTTTGTGTAGTTTAGAAGTTGGTCCATCTCACATATTGTGAAGGAGCCATGGAAACCGACGTAGCATGTGATTGTTGAATTATGTTATGATTTGTATTTAATGCAATTGTGTTAATAGTCATTTTTTGGTTGTCTATCTCAATATTTGCATTGGGAATTACATTCAAAAATCAAATTTCTTGTAGCACTTATGAAAGCAAAAAAAGCAATTTGATCCTAATTTTGGCACCCAATGCAAATGAATTAAGCAATTTAATGGTCACTTAATCACTTTGACTTGTTTTGCATCCCTAATGAACAATTTCATCCTTTTTGTTTGAAATACTTTACGAATAATTTTAATATGTGTTATTCACTAGAATTTTTTAAAAAATCAAGCAGACTTGGAATTGTATGTCTCTTTTGTTGTGTAGTATTTATTTGTTTAAGGCCTACTTAAGAAAAAGACATTTGGGGTACACTTGTCAATTAGGAGAGGAAAAAAATTCTAAGGTTTATTCCATTATTCAAATAGTCAGTTTTCCCAAAATCTTGCAACAAATATTAAACTTTTCCATAAAGTTCTCCCCCAGTCCCACATTGAGTCCCATCCCTTGTTTTTGGTCATTTGTAAAGTCACCAAATCTACCTATGAAGGAAGATAGTTTGTTTTGTTTTGTAGTTATGAGATCCATTGAACTGGGTTGCTTTAGACCGTGTTCTTTGTGTCTTTGGAAAGCTCTCGATGAGGAGGGGTGCATGGGCTTGGTTCCATGACATTTGGACCTGTGGTGCAAAAGTTCTTGAAGATTGAATGATTTCTTCACTGAAAATTAAATTAAATTAAATTGTAGCTGAAAGTTCTGGAGGAAATGGAATGTGCCTTTGGTGTTGTTGGAAAGATCTTGATGAGCAGGATTTAATGGAATGTATTTGCTAAGATTTGGATTCAGAATGTGAGAGAGATTGATTTTAAAATGATTTTTGTTGCTGAAAATTCAAATAAAATTTGAAAAACTAGGTTTCGGAAGGAAAAATCAGTTGAAGATGCGGTAACGCTTGGGCCAACGACACATGCCACACTAGTTTAAAATGAGTTCTAAAAACAAGACTCACAAATATGGGTGATGGCTTAATTCCTCATCAAGGAATGATAATGAGATTTTTTGGCCATGCACATGCAACAATAGATCATGCTTGGAATTATAGTTGTGATGGCTAGTGTAGCAAGAATGTTATGTTTGATGATACAATTTTTATTACATTTTATATTTATGAGGGGTCCAAGTATGGTCAGGATACCCCATTTGAAACATAAGGACTCATTCCTAGGATCTCGAAAATCACCTTTTTTTTTCATAAAACTTATGACCTGTTTTAGATTTTTCTCTTTTTTTCATGTCAAGTGAAATAAATTTGTTTCAAATTTTATATGGGCATTTAAAGTATTTATTATTTTCACTTATGAATGTAAGAATGATAAAAGTTATCCAATGCAAGCCATGTTCTATCAGTGACTCAAAATTTTCAAAAATTTCATTTTTAAAATTTTTTATATTTCAATAAGGCACTTGGTTCTTGTTAGACTTGCACACTTTATATACATTAGTAGTTAAGGTGTTTGTGATAAAAATCTTGAGGCAAAATAATTTATTTAGATGTTCCTTACGGGTCTTTAATTTTTTTTTTCCTCATGAGACAAAGTCTTGAAAAGTTTTCAAGGACTTGTTAGGAATATTTAAACTTGTTCAAATTTGAAGTTCTATGCATAAAATAGTACCTTAATAATGTATATATTTATATATTAAAAAAATTTCAATATGAATATGCTATTAAGTTTCAACAACATGTTCAAACGAGGGGGTCCATTGGATATTAAATGAGATAGTCCTTCTGGGTACACTAACCATACTTGGACCCTAAGGCCATAAGTCATAAGATTCGATGGCCTACTATTAAAGAACAAGTTATCACTAGTATGCATCTTTTAGAATTCTAGGGTTATATTCATACTCATTGATGGGACTTTGATCAATATTTGCAAACCCTAGAACAATGACACTCATATATCGTGATTCAACATGTTCAAAAAAAAGATGTATTGCATGAATGATGTTCTAGTCTTTCAACACCATGGATTGTTCATTTACTTGGACATTGGGTATCATGACTCTTTCCATGATGTGAACATCTTGTGCACCTTAGATTTATACAACAATTGACATTCATGTTTTTATAATGTGGACAAGTATTTCAAATATTTATTGGGAGACCCAAATCATATGTGTGAATGTATGTTTATGATGTGATGATTTAAGAGGTGTGAACTTGCCCTTGGGCAAACATGATATGAATGTATTATGACATATAATAAAATGTATGCAAGATATAAAGTATGGGTGGGGTGGGGAATTGAGGGGTTGAAATAATAATGGAAAAGACTTGTGAAATGTTTTGATTCAACAAAATCTAAACATATAGTCACTTGTTCATAGTTGTAGTTATTTTGATTAATTTGTTACATAGATACCCCATGGATTTCACATACAAAATCATTGGGTTCCACATAAATGACCCAACTTACTACAATTGAGATGGTTCCATTTCTAGTTACAAGTTTAATAATTCCTTTACCTTTGCTTTAAATTTTGCATCTACCAAAATTTCAAGGTCTTCAACTACTTTTGAATTGCATGTCCATTTGTTGTTTTTAATTGTGCCAACCTTGTTCACATTACAACACCACATGATCACTTCTTTTTTCATTAGATATATGTCCTAATTTTCAACTTTTTCAAGGCATCCCAAAATCGATCCTTTCAAATGTTTTCTTGAATTGGATTATTGGGATAAGTAGTTTTATATTTTTCCACACAAAAGAAGGAATCATCTAGGTCATATGTTTATTGTTTTTGGAATACAAGTCAAAGTGATGGTTGTAAATTGTGGTCATGATGTTCAAATGGATGGTTTCCATAATCATCCATAATGCATTCTCCTTTTGTGGCACCTTTGCCTTCAATTGACTAATTACGACTTCACATTTTGCATCCAATTCAATTAAGTTCCTTTGCACCATCTATTTTAGCTTTTCATGATCACATGCCATGTTTACTTGGTCAAGACCATAAAATCTTCTTTTAATTAAATGCAAACAAATTACCTTGTCTCCCACATAAATAATAATTACAAAGTTCAAATCACAAAATTGCCAAAAACATTTGATAGCATTTGGGATTAAATGATATATACCCAAACAATATGCAATCAAGCTAGAATTTGGGCTAAGGCCAAAACCCAATCACTTCAAGAACCTTTGGAAGTTCAAATGAGATCAATACAAACCATTATATAACATTTACGATTTCAAATCCAAACTAACACACACCCTTATAAAGGTTCCAATTGTTTTTTAGTTTCAAATGGTGGCTTTTGGAAATTTAAATGATGTTAATATAAACCATTACATGCTTCTAGGTTTAGGGCAAAACATTACTTACAAATCCATTTACAAAGCCTTTATGACTTGTATCTAAGTTTGTTACACAAATGACGCCTTTAAAATTCATTTCAAATGCATTATAAAACTTTTTTCATGACCTTTTCTACAAATCTTTAGTGCAAATGAGACCATTCTAATTCAATTTAAAGCCATGTATGATTCATTCTAACTTCTTTCCAACTTGTGTTATACATTGTTAGGGGGTTTGAAGTAATTAAGGGGTTTCATTGAATATGTGCAACTCAAAATGTTATCAAGGTGTTATAATTTTTCAGGTTACCTATATTATTTTAATGATATTAACTAAATTGCCCACATTTTGTTTTTCTACCCGAAAAAAAAAGAAGAAATCCTCCTAGGTATTGGGCTCTTGAAGGTACTAGTGAGGGTTTAGGGTTTAGGGTTCACCTTTCATGATTGATCCAAAATGAAGTTGTGTAGGGTAAAAAGCTCGAGGCAAATTTTCATTTAATTTTTATTTTTCCCCCATGATACCTAGCGGGTACCACCCAAAAGAAAAAAGAAAGAAAAAAGAGGGCAGGTATTTTGAAAAAAGAAGCATAACTTTTTTTTTTTTTGGTTTTAGAGCACCTGCCCTTTGTAGACCTGCAGATGAAATTGCATCCTTTGTTTGACCGTATCAAAAATTATTTTTTAGGTTATGGAATTCATCTTGGATCACATTAAAATCTTTATTTGACGATTTTGGGATATTACACTTACCATTCAAAAAAAAAATCTAACTACCCATTAGGAAACCCTTAAGATTTAAAAAAAAATTTTGAGCACCACATTGCTCACACTACTACTAGTGAAGATCAACTATTTAAATTTGTTTTTAAATAATGTTTTCATATGGTTTTCAATAATTCATCATTATTTATTTCAATATAAAATTTAATTTAAATCAATAATACATTTCATGAACATGAAGAGACACATGTTAATTTATTTTTTAATATCCATATTGGTGGATAGGGGAAAAGAGTGAGATAATTATAAAAATGGAGGTAGTTATTAGGAAAGGTGGGAAATAATTATTAAAAATGTTAATAAAAAGATGGGAGTAGTTATTAAAAAAATAAAAATGAAGTAGCTAAGCTTGAAAATGAGATAATTATTTTTGAAATTGTCTTTGGAATGGTTCATGGATGACAATATAAAGGATTCCAAAAACAAATCCCCCCCAATATAGCCTACCAGTTCTGATTACTTGTCATAATTAATTAAAATCATAATTAATTGAAAATAAGTAAAAAAAAAAAAGAGAAAAAAAAAGCTTCAACTTGGGTTGAGTTTCAAATTGTCTTGTGTTTTAAGGGGGAAAAAAAAAAGAAAATTGTAAAAGAAAATTGAAGTCTGATTTGCTTAGACTGGTGGGTTTAGGGTTTAGGGTTTAAGAGACAAATTGCTTCCTACAGGGAGGTGTTCAATCCTAACATAATGTGGAAAAAACTCATGTTAGTGAGCTCTCAGAAAAACAGCCATGAGAACTTACAAAAGGAAATTCAGAATTGGGTTGGCTATGGTTTAGGGTTTTTATACAATAAGGTGCTTCCAGTATAGGCAATACTGCAACATAAAGATTAACATTCTTTCAAAAGAAGCCACAACTTTTTTTTTTCTTTGTGTTGTTGGGTTGAAAACTAGCAAATTTTTCAGTATTCTCCATGGAGCATCTGATTATAGACACACCCCATTACAGTAATGTCCAGGCTCTCTGATGACATGGGTTGTGTGATAAGTGCCTTTGTTTGTAGGATCTAAAGAACATATAACAAGAAGAAGGGCCATCTCTAATCAGCTGCAAAAGTCCAAGACTTGAGATCATCAGCAAAAAAAACAAAGCTCATCACCCAAGATCTGATCTTTTGCAAAGCAGAATGGATGATTGATTGATTGATTGATTGATTATTACATGAGTGCATATTTGCATCTCCTTGGATTGTTGGAGCTCCACCTGAAGTGGTTGCAACAGGCTGCATGACTTGATGTATGCACTTGGTAGATTGAAACAACTGCATCGTTTTCGCTTTGGAGAATTGCCTAAGCATCTGGCAGCTACACACAGTCAATTGGACAGCTAAGTGGTGCAGCCTCCATGAAATGGATCTCCCAAGCTGCACAAACATCACCACCCTCCGTGCAGAGATTGGGAATCTTGTGCCTTTGCAGAAGGTGGATCTCTCATGCTGTGCAAAAAATTTCCGCTACATCTGCCAATAGAAAATTGGATCACTTGGAAGCTTGACCCATCTCAATCTTGGGCATTCTGGTATCAGAACAGTGCCTCAGGAGGTTGGGAAACTCGTTGCCTAAGATATTGGAAGAAGAGCTGTCCCTCTCTGGCCGTGAGCAGCTGCAGAAACTGCCAAAGGAAATTGGGAACACCAAAGGCTTACCTATCTCCTAATCAAAACCCTATTCAAAGAGGAAACTCTGGAAACAGCTGGGGTCACAGCATAGAAATTTGAATAAGCTTGGAGCCTTTTGACAATTGTGGTTTTTTTTCCCCAATAGAAAGTACCTAGTTTCAGCCACGGGTATACTTTACTATGAATGGGGCCCCACTACTTACATCATCATCAGCAGCAATTGCAAAGCAAAAGATCTCATAAGAGCAAAGCTAAAATGGGTGTTTTCATTTTCAGAAGTATATACACTTGTGCTGCCCGTGTAGGGCTGAGAAAGAAAACAGAGAGAGAGAGAGAGAGAGAGAGAGATTCCTGTGGAGATCAGGATCTGAGGAATAGTTGAGGGAATGATTCCTGTGGAGATCAGGACCTGAGGAACAGTTGAGGCTTTTTTTAAGCTTTCAGGGAAGGAGGGAGTTTTCAGACGAAGGGATGAAGGAACCTTTGTTGGAATGTTCTTCTTCTTCTTCCTGGCGCTGAGGCTCCAGTGGATTGTTTTGTGGCGGACAACTTGGTCTCAGAAGTCAATTTAGATGGAGGAGGACCTGGAGTCTGTAGGGGGGGTGGGGAGGGTGGGGGTTGATCAGTGTTTTTCAACTGCTGGCAACAAACAACAGATGGAGGAGCATGTTGTGGGTGTCACTTCTTGCAATTGCTGTAGCACCCCTCCGCCTGCAACTAGTTTGAAAGCTTTCTGTTAAGCTCTCTCTAGGGGGGGAGGGGGCAGGGCGTGCGTGCGTGCGTGCGTGCGTGCGTGTTCAAGGGAACCTATTCTGTTTTGGAGGAAAGTGATACAACAGGTGCCACCAGCAGGCCATGCGTTTTGTTTGTGTCAGAAGAAGCTCATTTCACTCCAAGCTTCTTTACTGCTGATCTACAGGTATAAAAAGGAGATTCTCGACTGATCTGAGTTGGTCCTTGAAGAAACTGCGTTTCTCTGTCATCATTCTATCTTGTGTCTTGTAGTAGTATCGTCTTGCGGTCATGGGTTGTGCAGGAATTTTGGAATTTCCTTCTGTGAAGCAAAGAAGCAAGCATGGGTGACATGCCTGCCCAGGTTTTGTTTCTGGTCCAAAGGAAACCGCACCGTGTAGGAAGGAAGATATAAAGGATCAGCATCATCATCATCATATAATCCATTTTTTCCCAATGTTGAGGATACGGAGTTCGGGTTTCAGAATCAATCAGCAGAACTTCATGGCTGGCTTCTTCGAGAAAGTTTGAGAGAGAGAGAGAGAGAGAGAGAGAGAGAGAGAGAGAGCGAAGCTCGATAATTCGTGATTAAACCCAATTGCTGTGCTTGTATCATCGTCTGGAAGCTTGGTACCCATCTGGACACAAGAGGAAGAATTGAATCGTGTAAGAACATGAAACACAGCCTCGCTCGCTCGCTCGATGATCGCAATCCTCCATTCGAGAGAGACTGACTCTCTGAGAATCGGTTTCTTGCACCCATTTCATAAAACTCCCTATTCTTGGAGTGTTTCCAGAAAGCTTTGGGGCAATGAGATTTTTCTTATCTGTTTGTGGAACCTGACGGCGGGAAGGAAGAAGAAGAAGAAGACGACGCGAAGAAGAATTACGCTCTCTTCTGATCCAGGAGGATGACGTACTTGTAACCTACGAAGAGCTTGCTCTTGTGCTATTTCTTCTCACCCATGTTGCGAATTTCTTTGATTTCATGGAGAATACCATAGTTTTGTTTCCGGGTGAGGATTTTTTGATTGACAGAAGAGAAAAATTCCATCTCGAGTTGGCGCAGGAGGAGGAGGAGGAGGAGGAGGGAATTGGGTCGTGGTGGTGGTGGGTTGCAATGTCGTCGCTGCGCCGAAGTGGATCTTTCGAGGTCCTACGGGCATTAGACAGGGCCAGAACGCAGTGGTACCACTTCACAACCATCATCATCGCAGGGATGGGCTTCTTCACAGGTACTACAACAAGAACATCATAGCTTGTGTCCTGAGCTGGAGCTTTGTCCTGAGCTTGATGGGGTTTTTTTCACAGATGATGCGAGCTCCTGTTGTTTAGCATCTCTCCACTTGTGTGACAGATGCCTACGACCTCTTCTGCATCTCCACTGTGACGCGCCTCCTGGGTCGTCTCTACTACTACAATCCCGCCACCGGGCAACCCGGGCAGCTACCCCCCAACGTCTCGGCTGCCGTCAACGGCGTCGCCCTCTGCGGGACCTTGTGTGGACAGCTCTTCTTCGGATGGTTGGGTGATCGCCTTGGACGCAAGAAAGCATATGGGAGTACTCTTGTGCTCATGATCCTTACTTCCATCGCCTCTGGGATGAGCTTCGGAAAATCTGCCAAGGCCGTGATGTCCACACTGTGCGAATTCTTCTTCTTCTTCCCCAACACACCAGAGCTCAGCTCCTCCTTTTATGTTATGCTTGCCATCTTGCTGCAGTGTTGCAGCTCCTTGTGTTGTTGAATCTCTTTGATGCATGTTGTTCCTAAATACTAAGTGTCTCCTTCCATTACGTTGTTTTTGTGATCACAGTTACACAGAGCGTGTGCTGTGATCACTGTAGCCTAGTGGAAAATCGATGACAGAGGGCCTTGCTTCTTGCTGGAGGGACATGTGCTTTTCATTTGGAGAGTTACAACTGCATTGAAAATATGTAGTCAATCAATGTTAGGAATTCTGAGAATACATTTCCATGAAAGAAAAAAAAAACACAGATGTCTCTTTGTGGTGAGTTACAATTTGACTCACAGCTCTCACACTTCCTGCATTTGATCAATGTTTGACTGGTAAAGCTATGAGGTGACTGTGAACATAGAAAGCTGGAAAAATAATAATGGAAAGCTGCATTTGGTCAATACTTGACTGGTAGAGCTGTGAGGTGACTGAGCATAGCTAGCTGGAAAAAAATAATGGAAAGGTACTGTGATCATAAAACTTGTGATCACAGCAGCCTAATGGAAAGATGTCATAACTTTTGTGTGGTGTTTTTCTTCTCTCAGGTGCTTCTTTCGATTTTGGCTCGGGTTTGGGATAGGGGGTGACTACCCGTTGTCAGCAACCATCATGTCAGAATATGCCAACAAGTCAACACGTGGTGCGTTCATTGCGGCAGTGTTTGGGATGCAGGGTATAGGGATCTTGGGAGGTGCAACAGTTTCCATAGTGGTGGCTGCAATCTTTCAGCACCAATATCCAGAGCCTGCGTTTGTGGATGACCCCATAGGTTCTACACCACCTCAAGCTGATTATGTGTGGCGCATTATCTTTTTGTTTGGGGCTCTGCCGGCTGCCCTCACCTTCTACTATCGGATGAAAATGCCAGAGACTGCCCGGTACACAGCACTTGTGGAGCACAACAATAAGCGTGCAGCCTTTGACATGGGTCGTGTTCTGCAGATCGATTTCAGCGGCATCACCTACACCAACACGCCCTCTCAAAGAGGTCAGTTATAGTTCACAACCAATGAGTGCATCATCCCACACAAAACTTGCACACAAAACCTGAAGCTCACAATTCCCGGAATTTCTAGATTCTCCAACTCTAAATTGTTTTACTGAGCTGATCAATGAGCTGATTAATATTGCCATGATTTGCTGTGAGATTTTGAGTGTGTATACAATCTTTTGTAGAGAGCACCTATTTCTACCATCCCATCTTATGACCCAGTATGGCAATTCGGTTTGAAGGTTTATGAATCAGTGAAGCAACAAGAGCTTCTCTTGCTCCATGAAAAACACTTCTAGACTTCGATGAAAAAATGAAGAGTCTGTGTATGTACCATAACTTTGGATTCTCGGAGTGCCATTTCTGCATTTGAGACAATGACTGATTTGCTGTTGTGTGATGATCTTCATAATTGTCTTCAAATTTTCAAATATACATTCTGGGTGTCAGTTCAATCAATTTTCTACATCTTGTGGATTCTTGAAATCCTTTGTTTCAAGTGCTTCCTGGTTGAATTCTCCTTATGACGATGACCAGGACTATTATGAGCTTGATGGTACACTGGGTGCACCTGAGTTTTTCTGTTAAAAGGTCAACTAGTGTGGATTCAACCCTTGGTGTTGCCCAAGTACTCCTTAGTTGTGGATTCGACTCTTGGTATTGCCTGAGTCCTCTTCTTCTTGAGTGCACAATTTTGCATGATTTGTGCATACCCTTGTCACTCAAGACGATTTTTTCTTCTCATATCTGAACAAAAAAGGGTTCAAGTGAGAAGTTTGGACTCTTCAACACTGTTGGACTTTATTAGATGCGACTTGCCTTTGGGAAGTTCATTTGAATTCTCAAAATTTCTTCTAATTGCAGTTTTTGATTAGGGAGAGCTTCTTGCCAAATACAATGCGTTCTGGGTAGCTGTGAAGATCAAAGCTTGTCTGAAGCAAGATAGCGAAATGTGACCTTAGGGATCAACTTTCAGTTTCTCCCTCTTCTGTATTTGTCTAGAGAATTTCAGCATTTGATCGTCCATGTGTTAGGTACAAAGCTTGCTTGCAATCAGAATGCAGACTTGTGACCCTGATTTTCTTGTTGCATTGAAGTATGGCTGATTTTTAGATTTACATTCTTGTGACACTGATTTGATTGTTGTAGGCCGTGAGTATGGGCTGTTCTCAAGGGAGTTTGCAAAGAGGCATGGGCTCCAGCTCCTGGGCACCACTAGCACCTGGTTTTTCCTTGATATCGCCTTCTACAGCCAGAACCTGTTCCAGAAAGACATCTTCACAGCAGTGGGTTGGCTCCCACCACCCAAGACAATGAGTGCTCTGGAAGAGATTTTAAAAGTTTCTAGGGCTCAAGCCCTAATCGCTCTCTGCTCCACAGTCCCAGGGTATTATTTTACGGTTGTCTTTGTTGATGTGATTGGCAGATGGATCATCCAATTGGGAGGCTTCTTCATGATGACCCTTTTCATGTTCATTCTCACTTTTGACTATTATCACCTCAGAGGTCAGCCCTGTCCCAACAACAGCTCCAGCCTTTGTGGTGGCAACCATGTGGCTTTTCTAGTGCTGTATGCCTTCACTTTCTTCTTTTCCAATTTTGGACCCAATGCCACCACTTTCATCATCCCTGCCGAGCTCTTCCCTGCCAGGCTAAGGACTACTTGTCATGGGATTTCAGCTGCATCAGGGAAGGCAGGTGCCATTGTTGGTGCTTTTGGGTTCCTGTATGCAGCTCAGGGGGCACATACTGGGGAACCTGACCCAGGGTATCCCAGAGGAATTGGGATCAAAGACTCCTTTCTCATCCTCTCTTGTATTAATGCTGCTGGCTTTGTCATGACATTCTTTGTGCCAGAGACCATGGGGAGGTCTCTGGAGGAGCTTTCTGGGGAGAATGAGGAGGAAGAATCCATGTTCCCTGCAGTTGCTGCCAATCAACAACCGAGGCTGCTGCATAACATACAACACGTGAGGCCTGGTGAACAAATTTGTAACCTTACCAGACAAGGTGACCAGCATGCTATTGTATACTGTTGAAAGAAACTAACCCCTACAATCACCAACCCACTTTTGTCAGAGCCACAGTGTGAGATATAATTGTTCTTTAGCATGTACATATATGCAAATAACTGATGAGAGATTGTTTTATGGCATGTACATATGCAGAACTCACTCTTTTAAGCCATCATCATGTGCAATGTTTAATCTATTGGTACTTTCCATTATTCTTTTTTCTGTCTGTCTTCTTCACAGCTTTGCTTGGGCACAGGAACTGATCTTCCCCAGATTTTCAGCAAAGCCAAAAAAGTTTTGTATGCATGAGAAGGTTCACTTAATGACCTGTTTGGTTTCAATAAATTTCCACTCAAATGTGTGTTGTTAACTTCAGATATTGTTGATGGGTCACTTTCACCCAATGTACACGTTGTTCATATAATGGGGCTCCATATCACAGACTTGCTTAATGGCTGTCTTACCCTTTTCATCATCCATGACGTGACATTTTTTTGTCATACTGTATCAGAGGTCAGCTACATATGGCCATATTTCACTCAAAGAATGTAATGATGAATTCACTTTATACATTGAGGATTCATGTTTCATAGTACTATGGTTGTGTTTGAAAATGTCATGATGATCCCATGGTGAGATGTGAAGACTTGTACTTGAAAGATGGCAACCAAGTCATGTGAAGCCACTGCCTTTCCCAAGACCTACTACAGTTGATGTTGTTGATGTGGTGAGATATGGTGATGCTGTTTTTGTAGGAGGAATTGTGGCGATGATAATATTGTTGTTATTGATGTTGTGAGATATGGTGATGTTGTCGGGAGGAATTGTGGTGATGATGAAATTATTGTTTTTTTATTGATGTGGTGAGATATGGTGATGTTGTTGTAGGAGGAATGGCGGAGATGATGATATTATTGTTGTTGTTGATGTGGTGAGATATGATGATGTTGTAGGAGGCATTGTTGTGATGATTTTGGAGGGATTGTGGTGATTGGTGTTGTGGTTAAACTAGGAGGCATTATTGTTGGAGGGCATTATTGTGGTGATGATTTTGGAGGGAATGAGGTCATAGGTGTTGTGGTTGTAGGAGGGTGAAATTGTGGTGATGGTGTTGTTGTGTGAGGCATTGTGATGGTGGTGGCGGTGTTGTTGCTGGAGGCATTGTGTGATATGAAGTTGTTGGAGGACTATTGTGTAGCTGATGATGTTGGAGGCATTTTCTGTTGTGATGTAGTTGTTGTTGTTTGAGGAATTATTTTGTAGTTCACTTTTGAAACCAAAGATAATTTTGTAGCCGCAGCTGCAAGAATTGTTTGTTTGTGCAGGAACTCATGTGCACTGCACCAGTTAGTAACTCCATCATCTTTGACAGCAAGCTTGTCATGTGTGTGCATGGGCCGGTAGCAAACAGTGGTAGCAGCTTCATGCTCATGTGAAAGATGTCTTGGATTGATTGCAACTGCTGTTTCCATAAAGTTGATAGCAAGGAATATAATTGTTCACGAGGTTGATGATAAGACTAAGATTCTCGTAACTTGAGAATTTCGGATTCCTTCGACTAAACACTCTGATATCGTACATGCAGTTTCTGAGCTTCGCCGGGGTTGTTCAAAACATCATCAGCCACCGGCCGGTTGCTTCTTATGGATATTATTATACGAAATCTGAGCAACACTTTCAGACGTCGTGAATTGCGGTTGTTTGTCCTGTTTCTCCTCCCTCCACAAAAATTGTATTTTCCATTTCGCCTTGCATTGTTCCCACTTCCTCGTTGCAAAATTTGGAGTCAGATGATACACGGTTTTCCACTTCACCCTTTGCATGTCACGTAAATTCTGTTTGCATATTGTTTATTGAACAAGTGATAGAACTGCTGCCTCACCTTGATCGTCGTCGTGAAGAAGAAGAAGAAGAAGAAGAAGCCAGCCAAGTAGCAATGCTTGGTACTAGCAGCAGCAACGCAACAAGGAACAATAATGTGAGGAGAGTCTAGGGCGGCGGCGTGGCCAGATGCACCAGCAACAAACGGTTATGGAACTGGCAAATTTTGTCTCGATTCTTACTTCTGAAAATTTCAGGCAAAGAAATGTAGGTGTAACTCCCGGCACACTTTGCAGAAGCGAGGTTTCTTCTCTATTTTCCCCTCTGTAGCCAGAGCTTCTTCGTATGCTTCTGAGACAACAGCTTCCCACCAAAATTGCAAGCTTTTCTGGAGGAATTATAGATCAAATAGTAATTATTTCTTTCTGTGATGACTTGAGAGGGTTACAAGAGCCATATGGATCGATCACATGAGACTTAGGCATCATCATGTGTTGGAGCAGGTGGGAATTGATCTTCTTCTTCCTGATGGATTCTAGTTAAGTCCGTGGAATCAGGATGATTGATTCAAGGGCAAAGTCAAAATCCCTGCAGCATTTTGTAGGGGAGGAGGAGTTCTTGACAATTTGCACTCAGACTTGGGTTACAGTACATGTCTTTTGAGATGCGAAAGCAAAGAGAGGGCCCAAGAAGGCAAGCTTGCCATGGATTTGTTAGCCAAAAACCACCTGCTGAATAGTTTGCTGGAAATTACACTTTAAACAATTTTCTAGCATTTCTTTCACTGCTGGATTTCCCAGTTGGAGAGTCTTTGATACTAGGTACTGTAGGCATTCCAACACAGATTCATGTGTCTATGCATAGGGTCTTTTCCAAGATTTTTTTCGTATGTACTCATGCAGGCATACTCCTGGATTAGAGGATGGTTTTCAGTTTGGTAGGTTTGTTGCTTTTTCAGCTAGTACTGTTGTCCTGAGAGTTCCTTGATATGAATAGCAACCAAGCAGCTGACATTAGGATGACATTGTTTGCCTGTCAGCTCTCTCCCTTTGGAATCAAAGAATTGCACTAATCGTTTATGTTGGCTCTGCCCTTCAGGTTAGAGACATTGTGATGCAACCAGAAGTGGGTCAAAGTTTGGTATCTCTACAATTCTAAGGTAATGTGGAGTCCACTATAGAAACATTAATGGCATAACAGAAGGATTCACTTGGGCCTCACTATGCTTATCACGTGTTTCCAATTTAGGATGTTGAATAATTATTGTCCTTATGGATGTCATTTAAAGGGCAGAGCACCATTATTTGACCAGCTGCTTGCTTACTTTGCTGGCCACCTGAATTCACAGCTTCCTGACGATGAATATGAACTTATTTCTTCTCATCTTGATCTTTACTCCTTGCAGGACTGGCCTTGACAGATATCTGTGATAAACATGAGGTGAAGACAATTTGTTTGTAATGAGCTTGTGGAGAGAATGACCCATGCAGCAGATGCTTGCAAGTTCATGCACAGCTTTGACTTGGAGGAGATTGACTCAGGAAAGAAGGTAGGAACACAATCAACAACAAAGAGAGAAGGGAGGTTATAGAAGGGGATGGGGTGATTGTATTATCTGTTTCACCAAAAGCGAGTGATCAGTCTGTGTGTGTGTGTGTGAAGTGTTTCCACAGTTTGGGAGTGTGAAAAAAATGCAGTCAAACAGCTTCTAAGAGACTCAAGGCTTTCTTCCGTATGGACTGAAAACTCTGCCAATGTCGTTTGATGACGACTCTGGAATTTTTAGTAGCAATAGGCCTCTACCTGGAGAATTGGCAATGTTTGCAGATGAGGACTTCAATCCTGAAGTGTATGTCATCAACAGGCTTATTGCCAAAGACAAGATGGTAATTGCCCTCTGTTTGTGGATTTCAAACCCAAGTCCCTAATTTGCATTGAAAAGAGTCCAGCTCTTCCTTAATTGAAATCATTTTGTTTCAATTGGGCTTTGGGTTTCTGCATTACAACAAACCTCTCTTTAGTCTGGACATTTGCCTTCCCCAACTGATGCTTCAGGTCTTTGTGCTGGATAGACTGGCAGAAAGTTTTCTATATGTCCTTTCTCAAGGGGAAAGCTACTGGCAGAACGGGATGATGCAGCTCCCTTGAAACATGTGAGTGTTCAATGTTACTATGTCTCATGTGATAGGAACTTATGAGTTTCCCTTCCTTGCTGTTATGTAATTGTCCCCTTCAAGTCTCTGAGTTTTGGGGAAGATGATTGCTGTTGTGGTTTGTGCACTCAAGATAGAGTTGTGATGGACAGGAACTTCGGTTGTTGTCAATGGAGCTGAGAAACCTAAGGAAGAAGACTGGGAAACAAATGCAGAAGAGTGTTATTTCCAACTACAATATCTTCATCCGGTATCCGTGCTTCATCAAATTGCTGCCCACAATTCTACCTCTGTTGGACCCTGCAGCAATAACCTGAGCCTGTGCTTGGGCAGGCTGTTGGTTCAAGGATACAAATGTTCGGCTCCTCACTCTGTCATTGCATTTGCAGGGTATCTCAAGAGATTTCCAATTTGGAGGACGAGGTACTGACATTGCGATCTTTGCTGCGCACTCGAGCAGCTGTCGAACGCAACCTGGTAGTGCGTGGGTGGAGATGGAACATAGCAGGGACCAAAGTGTCAGACACAAATGTGCTCTGCTATGGAGGAGATGATCCAGATCCTTCAGAGCATGAGAGACGTGCACATTCTCTTCCAGATGTTCTTGATGTTCTACTGGCTGAGAGGAAGGTTGATCAGGCGATTGCAGCTTTAGATGAGGGGGAGAAGCTGGTACATGAAGGATACTCTTGCACTCATAATGAAGGGGACATGACCCCTGTGACACCAGTGACAGCAGCATTCTTGCAGGTTGCTCTGTCTGAGAAAAGAGCCAGGCTAGTGGAGTATCTGATACACGTAAGTCAGGAGCCATTTGTGCGTGGAATGGAGCTTCGTTCAGCAATAACTGGACTAGTTCGGCTAGGCGAAGGAATGCATGCCCACACACTGTTGTTGCATTCTCACAATGGAAGCCTTCAACACAACATCCAGGGGCTTGTTCCTATTGGAACATTGTATGGAGGTGCCTTCACTGCTGCTCTATCACAGATGGTCTTTTCTGCAATTGCTCAGGCAACCTCTCACCTCCTCATGTTTCTGATCTTGAGGAAAGCACAACATTGAGATAAAAACACCGCTCAGTTCTCTGAAGAGTCATCCAGCTTTAATCAGTACTGCTAAGTTGCACATCAGTCACATTGAGAGCTAGAAGAGTCTTGTTGCCACCATTTGCAGGCTGCTAGAGACTCATCTACATTGTTTGGAGAGGTGCCTGCATATGCATCAGAGCTGGTCGTTTGGGCTCGAGATTTGACCGAAATGTGCTCATCCCTCATAAAGCAACATGTACTGTCTTCAGCGGCAGCAGCAGGAGGATTGCAAGCAGCAGCTGAATGTGTGCAAATTGCTTTGGGGCACTGTAAATTATTGGAGACACAAGGCCTGGCATTGTGCTCACTACTTAACAAGAGCATGCAGCTGAGTGTGCTACAGGTTATGGAGGCAGATCTAAAGAGGATTGAGGAAAGTGTGGCTGCAATGGCTGTGGTTGATGACTGGGTCCTTTCTTCATATCCTCAGAATGATCCTCGATTTATGGCCTCTGCTAGACCTAGACCCAGTGGGAGTGTACCCAACCTGAGACTCTCAAGCAGTGCCCACCACTTTAACTCCATGGTCCAGGTTTGTCTTTTACATACTCTGTCTCCGTTTTCCTTCTTTTGTCACTCCATGTCTCCACCATTTTCTTTGTTGTTACTGACAGAAGTCTATCAGTGAGTTGTGCATTGGGTGCAGGACTTTCTAGAAGGTGTTTCACCACTCAAGAGTATGCATTTGGGTGGAGTTTCTTTGGAGGGGATATCTAAGCTCTTTAAACAGTACATTGACATTCTCATAATGGCCATACCTGACCCTGGAGGGGATCCAGAGGTACACACATTGGACAAAGGAACTGGATCACCATGTGAAAACTATTGAGTACATCACAATATTGCTTCTGATTGGGTTGAATGTCAAGTTTCTATTGAGTCTGGAACTCCGATGTCCAATCCAGAAGTAATAATTTTCATTTTTCTTGCAAACTGCTAAGTTGGGTTGATGTGAAGGTGGTAGAATTTTAAGTTCATATGGGACTGAAAATCAATGTTTTGGTTAGCACATACATTGTGCAGTTACAGAGGGTCAGCAACTTGCACTTCTGGCTAATGCATCAGCGCTTGGAGATGAGCTCTTGCCACAATTGGCTTCTAAGCTGACACAAGGTGCTGGAACAACACTACTCACAATTAGGGATAAAGGTCCTCTCTACCATTTAAGGGCAGACCAGTCCAACTTACTGGATCAAGCATGGCTAAGCAACCTACAGAGGGGAATTGGGAGACTAAGAGATCACCTCTCTAGACATCATGTGATGCACATACTATATGATGGTGACAAACATGAAGCGCAGCTCAGCACAAACACATACCTAGTGCTTGATTTAGATGGAGCTAGCAGCTCCTTGTCAAGCAAAGATCCAATGCCATCGGTTGTCTTTCAGGTTGTTTCAGTTCCCTCTGCTTTCACAATGGACCTTGGCAGTTTCCCTTGCTGGTTCATCACTCCAAGTAGTCCAATGGTCCATATTGTCACCCAGGGAACTAAAAAGAATATTGTTGGGTTGCAGTTGCTGTTCACAAAACTTGCTGCCCTAGCCAAGATAGCAGCAGATGTGATCATTGGCAGGGAACATGTTGTCTTGGCATTCCTGGCCAGGGTTGTCGAGGTACTTGTCGGCTGGTTAGAGTCAGAGGGTAGTTTCTGGAGTGGTATTGAGGATGGCCCTCAGATGCTTGGTCCCAAAGGCCTACAGCAAGTAAGTCTGTCTATCACCTTCATTCAAAGCCATAGATGCAGCTCCACAGAAATCATTATGCACAGTTTCTTTTGAAGTTCAAACTGAAAGCTTCCATCAGGAACTTTTGCTGCACTGAAAATGAATGATTTTGCATGATATGACAGTCTGATTGATGAATGCAAGTGGAGTGTCTTGAAATTTTATTCCTTTGCCTTGTATCCTCCAGAGTGTGTTATCTTTTGGTGTTTGATTTGGGGGGATGTGGGCTTCATTTATTTGGGTGAAAAGTTTGTGTTAGACATGCAATTTGTGGTTCAACTAGCAACACATGAGCGATGTGCATCAAGGCTTATGTGCTCAGCTGTATCAGAGCTCACCTCCCGTGCTGTCAATGCATATGCTTCAACAGGGGCTGACCCTGACAGGTCTGCCATCGATCCTTTATACCAATCCCCAAGGTTGCTCTATCAATGTTGTTGGTTCAGCCATTATTGGAACAAGAGTGCGCTCTCTACATTCCAGTGCATTGGACTGTGTACTGAATTAGTGAAAACATGTTTCTCAATATTGGCATAAACCAACATTAAAGAATAGCATGTATCACTAAACAACTGGTCTTTTCACTAATTGTGTGGGTGTTGCATGAGACAGCATGTTGCCGGATGACGATTGGTTTCTGAAAACTGCCCAAACTGCTCTCCACAAGTTGCAACTGGCAGAGAGCAAGGACCAAGAAGAACGGGCATACTGCAACATTCCATCCAGCAATTCCTGTTGACCAGATGAAGTAAGTTTATCCACTCTTTGCACTTTCCTTTTTGCGAAAAAAGGCTCTTTTCAATGCGCTTCATTGACATTGTTGCTCCTTATAACATTAGAGGTGGGTCTGGTCAGATTGAACAATGCCAAGCCCACACTTCAATTCAACCTCACTTTTTTTCTTTTTTTCTGCATGAGGTTCATGGTGTTGAATTTGTACTCTGTATGAACTTGGGTAATGTTTCTACTTGAAGGAGCTGAACAGGAAATCAGTATGTATTTAGACCACAAAAGCAATCAAAGGAGCTAAAATGAAATCATCGCATATTCATACCACAGAATCAATGAAAGGAGTTAAACATGAAATCATTTGTGTTTTCAGAACACAAAATTAGTTATTGAAGTTAAACATGAAATTATTATGTATTTTGGGCATACTATTCTATCTATCCCCTTTACGTGAACAGAACAGGGCTTAGTTTATTCCTTATATTTTTGTCATTTTTTAAACCCCAAATCAAGAGAGGATTAAATGAAATAAGAATATCCCTACTAACCCCTTGGTGCAAATCCAGCTAAAGGGGATTTAAAATGAAACAAAAAACCAAACACTTGTAAGGCAAGGCCTGTGCGGAGAATTCTTGAGAGAAGAAGAAGTGAATGTTTTAAATCCTCAACAACAAATCTTTGTTAGAACAATGGTAGAATGAAGAGCAAATGAAAACTTGTAAAACCCATGGGAAAAATGAAACAAAATTAAAACAGCTTACGGTTTGGGTCTAAAGAGAATTATTGTTGGTTATCTGTTGATACTAATTGACCCCTTTAAGCATATTTAGGACTTGAGCTCTTTTAAGCATCACCTTGCAATGCATTATCCCAATAAATGTTTCCTTGTCCTAACCTAAATGATAAAGTACCACACTAGGGTAATAATTTTCTAACTATCTCAATTTGCATGTAAAGGTGAAAGGGAAGGAAAGATTTTGACACATTCATGATTGACATCAAATAACTGGTAACATGAATTTGATTATAATTTGTTACATTTGTTTTGTTTGGAATCTAATTGTTCAAATTTTCTTCTCAACAAAATTTCATTTGGTGGCATTTTCAATACATGAAGGCCATCAACAATCAATCAATTACTAACTAATGTTAAAATCAAGTTGGGCTTGAGGCTTCACATTACTACTGACTATCAAGTATAGCGAGATAAGCTAGAAGTGAGCCAATACATATGGGATAAAGATAACTTGAAATGAGAAATTTTTTGGAAGCTAGAACCTACAACCATAAAGCTCTATTACTAGAAAAAAATCAAGTTGAAAATTAGGTGAAATTGAATACATTTTATTTGAATTTGAGCTACTCAAAATACTCTATATGGTTAGAAGTTCTTGGTTATGTTGGGTTCTTGAAGCATCTAAATCTCTTCTACTTGTGCCTCTTTACAAACAATGGGCTAATAGCCATTTTTGCAAAATGTTAAAACAAGATAAATCGTGAAAGTCTATATTGTAACAATTGTTAAATCTTGGATTGTGCATAATCACAATAATCATAAATGTTCATTCATCCTCAAATTATTGCAATTGGACTCTATGAGGGAAAACCTTGCTTAATTCATCACTAGCATTTTCAAAATATGTGTCATGCATTAGAAGCTATAATCTAGTGTGGTCAAGAGTTAATTGAATTGTTTGTTTAAGCCATGACACAATTGCATTCCCTTCAAACATTTATCTCATGTGTGTTAAAAAACATAGCATGCAAATCTTGTTTGTTGATGTTTGGTTGATAATTCATAAGGTTTGAAAAAGAAGCATAATCATTATTCTTTGCAAAATCAAATGCCTACGATCATGTGCATAATCATCTCCAATAACAAGACATGGCTTGGTTGGAAATTTGAAGGAGCACAATCGATTCTCCTCTTTGGTGCACAATAGAACAACTAGAACAAAGGGGAAAACAAGATGAAGAACATTGCTCTCTATTTGGTAAGGAACAATGAGAACTTGGAAAGAATCAAGAGCACCTTATCCTTCCTTGCGAACCATGAGCACCTTATACATCTTTTGCAAGGCAATTCACACCAAAAAAAAAAAAGAACAAAGAGGAAATTCGAAGCTATATGGGCTTCTCCTTGACCGAGGAGTTGTTCTTAGGGGAGAACACAAGAAGGGGCAAGGAGTTAAATACCTTGGTGTCCTCATTTGCTTTGGGCTACCAAGGGCAATCAAATTTGATAAACTCATGACAACCTTAAAATCCAAGATGATCACATGGTCCACATGCAAGTAACAATCACTAGTGGGTAGGGCCCTAATAATGGCTAAATTCAAGTCATCCCTTATGGCTATTCAAGTCATCCTTTAGCTCAATTTGGTATACCTATTGCAGCTTATTGTGAGCCCCACCCCCAACAAGATGTGCACTCAAATAAAAGGGGACTTGGTGAGAAATTTTATATGGGAAGTGAAAAGCTTTTAACACTTGAGCTAAAGTCAAGTGATCTACCATCACCCAACTAGTGGGGACTAGGTGGGATGGGCATCATGGACCCACAAGCTCAAAGCCCAAGCCCTTCTTGTCAAGCTCTTATTGGAGATCTCTCCCCAAGGTAGGAACCTTGGCATGTTGCACCCTCAAGTTTGATGGCTACCACTTAAAGAGTTATGTACTTGGATTGCCACTTATTCAAGTGGGCTTAGCCTCTTGGAAAAGGCCATTAGAAAAATAAAAATGCCAGGTCTAGTAGGGAGAGGCTAATAAGTAGGGGCTAGGATTAAATATCCTTTATTAACCACCAAGGTTAGGTTTCACAATGTTCATAAAATGTTTTAAAAATTAACCTTAGTTTGTTTAGATGAATGAAGATGATTTATAAATATTTTGCTATCAATTACATATTGGATGGGATTCATCCACAATGACCCATTTTCACCAATGGAGGATTTGAAAGTTTTTTTTAAAAATTAAAATGAAATGAATATTTTATTTTTTTCGACATGGAATCTTAGAAATTAATTAATTATTTAACAAACACATGTTGAATATGGCTTATGAATTTTTAAATTTTTTTTGACATGGAATCTTAAAAATAAATAAATAATTTGACAAACATGTGTTGAATCTCGGGTTATGAATATTTTATTTTTCGACATGGAATCTTAAGAATTAATTAATTTATTCGACAAACATGTGTTGAATCCGGCCTTGTATTATGCTATAACCTTTTCATTCCCAAATATATGTTAAAAAATAAAAGAAAAAGTAGAACTTGAGATGGAAAGTGGAACAAGTGGTGGACAAGGTATAAAGAAAACAAACAAAAATTAATGAAATGGAAAGGGGAGGGGGGGTTGTGGGGGAGAGAAAAATATATTCAAGGGGGTTTATTGTAGCCATGGTATTCATGATATTTATTTATTTATTGCAAATTTCTCATATTTTAACCTGGAAAGTATGATATTTTACACATTCAAAGGATTTTTGTGGAAAAAAAACCCTAATTTTCCTTATTTTTAGAAAAAGAGAAAATTTAATTGTTAGGCTTTTGCAACAAGATCCAATAGGTAAGCTAAAATATAAAAGGATTCTTTCATAAAATTACTTTCATATATGATCTATAGCCAAATTTGGCCAATTCTTCTCATTGATAATTGCCAATTTGGCTAAATAATAAAAAAAAGAGAAAAAAAACCATTTTGACAATACAAACTGCTCATCATGATATTGATCTACTACATTTTATGTGAATTTCAAACAAAATCACGAGAAATGCTGGGAAATGAGTGTTTTTCTCTTTCAACAAAAATTGTCATTTTTTCATTTGGCAAAAAATTGGGGGAATTTCTTTTTTGGGGGTCTAGTGTAAATGATATTAATTTAGCTATTTTCCAATTTTGTGATGTAGCCAAATTGGCGATCACCAACAAGAAGAATTAGGAAAATTTGGCTATAGACAAGACATGAAAATAAAAGAAATTGGGGAAAAAAAAATCTGGCAAATCAGGGCAATTTTTTTAACAACAATCCTTTGTACCGAAATCATATTTTTCAGGATAAAAAAATGCAAAATTTCACACACCTGCCAACCCTTTTTAAAATAGAAAATTCTCATTTAAATCAAAATAAAGAAGATTTTTTTAAAAAAAAAGGATTTTTCTTGAAATAAAGATTTTTTAAATAACCTAAAAAAGGACTCGTTTGGTGAAAAAAGATTGGTGGGGGGTGGGGTGGGGTGGGGCACATAACCGGAACCGCCGGGTACTAAATAAATACAATGCGAAAAAAGAACCACACAACACTGATCTAAAATTAGCCACTAATAAGGGGGGGCGCAAATGGAGATAAAATCAACGGTCCGTTTCCAGAGTTGACGAACGATCGGACGGTAAAGGATCAAACTCCGCAGCGATCGGTTCTTTTGAGCCCAGTCGCGACTTTTGACGGTCCAGATTTGAAGACGATTGAGGTGAGAAAAAGATTCTTCTTGTTCTTGTTCTTCTTTTTGTAACAACGCAAGTTTCGGACCGTTCGATGGAAATGGATCTAACGGCACTCATGCGAGAGAAATATACCCCAGAGCTATACGTGGCTAATTCCTATTTGTCGACACCACACAAACCCGCTGCCTCTCTCTCTCGCTTGCTCGCTCGCTTTCTTTCTTTCTTTCTTTTTTTCTGACTTGAATTTGAACTCCAGAATCTCCCGTTTCGTAGTGCGAAAATTTGCGCTCTCCGATCATCTCTTGAGGGTATGTTTTGGAAATTTTTGGGACCTTTTTTTTTCCTAGAACTCTGGAATTTTTATTTTTGGGTTGTTTTGTGCTGCATTTTTGTATCAGGTTTGTAAAAGGGAGCTTTTGTTGTTGCATTGTGGAGTTTGTTTATTACAAGAAGCAAAATTTCTAAGCGTTTCAAGTATTTGGGTCTTGAAATTCAGTAACATTGAACCCATCGGCAGATTCCCCCCTTCCCCAAAAGAAAAAGAAAAAAAAAGGGGGGGAAAATACAGAGTGCACTCGACTATGGTGCTTTGCTTGTGGGTTTGGATCGGAGAGAGAAAATTGCGAGTTTTGAGTGTCGCTCCCTGTGTTGGTGTGTATTTTTTTTATTTTTTTTGGTGTGTGGTGTTTTTGTGTTTGATTCTACCGGTGATTGTGATTCGGATGGTAATTGGGTGTAGCTGCATTTGGAGAATTTTTGGCAGGAGAGATTGTTTTCGGAGAATGGTTTTTAGCAAGCCGAGTAGTGTCTGATCTCTTTTGGTTTTGGTTTTTGAGCAGTGGAAGGAAGGGAGGGAGGGAGGCAGGGATAGACGGACAGACAAACAGACGCAGTAGATTGATTGCAACAGCAACAATGCAATGCGCTCTCGTTTCTTCCAAGATCCATTCGGGTTTGTGTTCTGCTCGATACCATGCGGCAGATTACAATCAGCAATCGAATTGCCCATCTCGGAACCTCCCTCTTTGCTCCTGTGCCGCGGCTCCTCCGATCATGTCGTCGTCTACCCCCTCTACCAACCCTAGAATGCTCAGAAGTGGTGGTGGTGGTGGTGGTGGTCTACGCACTTCCTTCGTGGTCAGTGACCCGCAGCAGCTGCTGCAGCAGTTTCAGAGTGCCAGCGAGGGTGTTCGGAGCTTCAGCAGCAGAAGAGGCTCTGTTGTCGCTATTCCCAGAGCAATTGCAGCCACAGCAACGGATGTTGCAGAGGTAGGGTTTGAATTGAACATCCTTCTTCTCCTTCTTCTTCTTTGTTTTCAAGCGAGCTGCCACCCCCTTGGCCAACATCAAGAACACAAAAATGCTTATTTGTGCAAAATGTTTTGTGTTTCGGGGGTAAATCTGATTTCTTTTTTGGGTGCAGGTTGTCAAAGAGTTCACCATTGATGGCAACATGAAGTTGTTTGTAAGGAGGACCTTTCTGAAAACCTTCTTTGCTTTGTGTGAATTCCGAGCTCCCTTTTTCCAAATTTGCTGAACTGAGTACACTTGTCTGAGAATGACTGAAACTGTTGGCCACATTACCTCAATTAGACATGTGGACATGCACCGTTACAGTCTTGTGGTGTGGTCTTGTCATTTGGAAAGCTTACATAGACAGTATGATACATACATATATACATCAACAGACTTTTCTGATCTTCAGTGATGCTGTCAAGATTCTGTAACACAGCCCTGGCCAAATGTATACAGGTAAAAGCTGCTGGGGCGGGGCTTAGTTCTCCAGCAACATTAGAGTTCCAACTTTCGCAAGGCAATGCTGACTCACTACTTCTTCACTGGGGCGCCTTGCAGCCGGGAAATAAGTAAGGACATCATGCAATAGTTCCATGTGCAAGTGGATAGTATTTGACGAGCCAAAGTTTGGGACTTTTGTGAAACACATGCCAGTAACCTGTTTGTATATGTAGAGCTTGCTCATCTCTTTAGCTCAAAAGGGTATGGTCAGGAAGTAGAGGAATGATCAGTTAAGATGGAAATCTAGTTTGCTTTGAGGTATATTTATCTGGCCATAGCTCAACCACAAAAAGGTGGGAGAATCTTGAGTTGGGCTCATCAAACTTTTGGAGCATGGTGTAAAATTGTCAGCTGCAATTGGACATGATGTTAAGCAGGTGGATATGGGACAATGTGGTGTTGTCCCAAGTGCAGATCTTGGATTTTGCCAGGCAACCGACCTCCAGGAACCCAAGAGTGTCTTGGTGCACTTCAGACCCCCTTTACAAAGGTCAGTATGCTTTGTTTCTATGAGTTGTCGAGTTTAAAGGAGTGCATGTAAAAGTCTTTTGTGGGTATGGAGTCATTGGCTTTTGGAAGTGTGCTCATTCCTTATCCAAGTTCTATTTTGTATGTATGTACGTAGGCACTAGTTTCTTATGGATTTCACTGTGAAATTCCATGAGTTACCTACCTTTGCAGCCTTTGTTCATAATGTATGCATGTGGGTCCTGGCAATGTGGAGTGAAGCTGGTGCTGTTCTCTGTGTCAGTCTGGAGATACTGCAGTTGTCAAGGTTGAAATTACAGGTTCAAGCCTACAGTCGGTTGAATTCCTTTTGTTAGACAAGACAAGCAACCACTGGTGCAATCCCTTCTCTTTTCTCTTTTCAAAATTTTCAAAAGAAAAATGTCAATTATCACTTGATAAGTGCTCTTCACAAGTGCCTCTGTGACAAGGAGGACATATCTGATTGAAACATGTACAGCTAGTGAGTGTTGTGGCATAAAGATCTGATTTTTACTTTAAAATTCTGTTTGCAGGTTCAAGCTGAATGGTGGCAACTTCTGTATTGACATTCCACAGCCGAATCTGGATCTTTCCAGGATTTCAGTCCCTGAGGAGCTTGTGGGTATTCAGGCATATCTGCGATGGGAAAGGAACGGCAAGCAGAACTACTCTCCTGAGAAAGAGAAGGTAAAGTCTTAATTGCCACATCCAAAGTGCCACAAGTGGCCGATTTGAGACAAAGATACTGTCTTCATCCAGAGACAGACATGGGTATTTTATGGTTGTCAATCTGTGGTAGCAGGTTGAGTTTGAGGAGGCTCGGAAAGAGCTGCAGATCGAGATAGCCAGAGGTGTGTCTATTGCAGCTCTTAAGGCCAGGTTGCTGGGGGGTGAAGTTAAGGAGACTGAAGTTGTTGAGAAGGGCACTGGGGAGGTTGGTGAGAGTAGTCAAGTTCAGGAAAACACAGCAAGCACAAAGGAGGCATCTAAGCTTCCTGAGGACCTCATTGGTATTCAGGCCTATGTACGCTGGGAGAAAGCGGGCAAACCCAATTTCTCACCTGTGCAACAACTTGTAATTTTCTGTTCTCAGTGTCTCTTGTAGTCCTGTATCAAAAATCTGTTGTGTTTAAGAGGTTAATGTTGTGTCTTTAGCCTGCCAGAGTCGTTGCCAAAGCTCTCCTTCAGTATTTCAGGACCAACAATCATTTTCCCATCTTTATTAACTAACTGGAGTGGCTTGAGGATCGTCATTCAGAAGGTCAAAGGGTTCATACATAGATGTGTGCAGCAACAAGTGACCAGTTCCATTCTGCTGATGGTTGTAAGCTTTTTTGCATCACTGCTGCTATCAGGCAGAGTTTGAGGAAGCTCGGAAAGATCTGGAATTGGAATTGAAGAAAGGTGTGACTATTGAACAATTGCGCAAGAGGTTTGCTGCTGGTGGCAATGGCTCTACACAACAAAAGAGTCCAAAGAAACAACAAAGGATTACTCGCAAGAAACGTGATGCTGAAGAGCTCATCAACAAGTTCACTCTGGGTGCTGCTGTTTCTCAGCTGCCTGCCACAGTGCCTCCTCCAAGGGAACTTACTGCTTTACAATCAGCTGCCCAAACACTGGAAAATGCTGATAATGGGGCAGTTGTCATTCGGAAAATGCTCAAAGTTGGCGGCAGTGACCTATTGGTAAGTTGTGACAGATTCTAAATACTGCTGGACACACTTAAGCTGAAAGATAAGAAACAACATAGACTGAAAAGGGTGAAGTATCTTGCATGGACAACTGGGAATTGGGCGTCTGGCAGGATGGGCACTGGCTCTTGAGCTGAGTTGACAGTTTGGCATAATGCAGGTGCTAGTGACAAATGCAGAGGGGAAGGTGAAAGTCTGGGTGGCGTCTGACATGAAGGAGCCTCTGATTCTTCGTTGGGCAGTCTCAAAGGATAGAGCACAAGAGTGGGCGGTAGGTCTTTCTGTCAGCTTATCTTCTTAGATGGCTAAAAATTGTCTTCAGTGCAAGAAGAACTGAGTCCATGTAAAACTGGCCATATCATGTTTGCAGCCACCACCAGACACAATTATACCAGTGGGGTCAAGCTTGCAAGATGGCACATGTGACACACCTTTGAAAGATGGGTTTGCTGGTGTACCTTCACTTCAGGTCTGTTCTTTGTCATTCACATTTGTCCATGTCTTTCTTCAGTGAATAAGCTAACAAGTTTATCAAGAAGACTACAAACAGCTAGCTCCCTCTGAATTAGCATAATGTGGAGAGCCAAGATCCGATTAGCGCTTCATAATGGCAAAAAAGGCAAGGATTTGTATTTCCAGCAGCTCAAGTACTGAAATTGGATTTGTTCATACTCAGTTTTAGAAGTGCACTATTTTGTTATAATACTTCATTGCAACTGACAGTTTCCATGAGTGCCCATTACACCACAGTTGACCAAAAGAGAATTTTTTGTGGATGGCATCAGTATGTGGAGATACTTGTGGGTGACAATAACTTCATCGGCATGCCATTTGTCTTGAGAAGTGGAGGCAATTGGTACAAAGACAATGGCTCTGACTACTATGTCCCTTTCCAGCTTCCACAGAAGAAGAAGGTATGAATCTGAGCTCTTTGGTGACCACATCAACTACAAGAAGAATAATCTCCTTCGGCTTGAGGACATTCCTCTGTGGTCATTTCTTTTGACTGCGACTGTTTGATGTCTTTGGCTTTTGTCCTCATGCTTTGCTTTGTAAACTCAGACTGCAGGGGATGGCAAAGGAACAGCAAGTGCTTTTCTGGAGGAAATAGCCAACCAAGAGAGTGAAGCTGAGCGCTCTCTCATGCATCGGTATGTAACATCACCAGCTCTTGTTTCATGTTTGGTTTGGCAAAATGGACTTTGCTCTTGGGTGCACTTGACTCTTGGGGACAGCTCTTTGAAGGCTGTGAACTGACAATTTTCAACCAAAGTTTGAAAGCTTTGCATTAAGCTTTTTTTTGTTAAATGCAGGTACAATATTGCAACTGGATTGACACAAAGGGCAAAGGATGAAGGAGAGCTTGCATTGGCTGGGGTTCTCGTCTGGCTCCGCTTCATGGCTACCCGTCAACTCACATGGAATAAGAACTATAATGTCAAACCACGGTGAGTTTCTTCATGGCTGTTATGATTTTCATTTCTCTTTTTATCCCTGTTGATTCTGTCCTCATCACAATGGGCTTGGTTGTAGCTTTCCTGAAAAGTTTGTTTTCCCACCCACCTTCCTTGATCTCTTGGCTAATTCACTCTCAATGTTTCTCCTATGTCGGACTTCCCCTTCCATTCATTCCAGACCTTAATTTCTATTGTCTGCAATGCTGAGAATGATACATTTGTGGAATGTCATGATGGGTGGTGGTAGGGAGATAAGTGCAGCGCAGGATAAACTAACAGAACTTCTCCAGTGGATGTACCGGGACCAACCTGAGAACAGAGAGATAATTCGTCTTATTATGTCTACAGTAGGACGTGGAGGTGAAGGGGATGTAGGTCAGCGCATCCGGGATGAAATCCTTGTCATTCAGGTAACTGCTCAGAAAGCTAAGCTAATGGTCTTTTGTCATCTGATTGAGGCTTTTATTGCAGTTTTATTGCATGGAGTCAAATTTTCTTACTGCATATTAATGGAGTGCAGCGCAACAATGATTGTGCGGGTGGAATGATGGAAGAGTGGCATCAGAAGCTTCACAATAATACAAGTCCAGATGACGTTGTTATTTGTCAGGTACATACTACGTGTCTCATTTGTAACCTCAGCAGTGCAAATGTAGTGCCTTGAATCAAATCATCTGATGTTTTTGCTTCACATTCCAAGAGAGAGATGGTTGCCAGAGCGTCTACAGAGGGGTAAAAAATGCTGGCAATTTCCTGGATTTCAATCTGGTGGATGTGTGTACACAGGCCCTATTGGATTATATCAAGAGTGGTTTTAAAATGGAGATTTATTGGAAGACCCTGAATGACAATGGAGTCACAAAAGAGCGGATGCGTAGCTATGACAGACCCATTGTGTCAGAGCCCAAATTGAGGACTGATCAGAAAGATGGTCTTATCCGAGACCTAACTGCCTACTTGCGAACCCTGAAGGTTTGTCTCTGGAGTTGGTGTCCTCATGAATTCTTTCATAGAGGGTTTGTATCTGTTTTGCGCAGTAATCAATCCCTGCTCAGCCACAGGATAGTAAAAGACCAAGGTAGCACTAGATCATATCACATCAGGGAGAGACATCTTCATCTCACTTTGTGCACCTGTAATCTTTTCCAATTGCTGATGAGCATTGAATGATGGCAGGCAGTGCACTCAGGAGCAGATTTGGAGTCTGCTATTCAAACCTGCATGGGTTATACATCAAAAGTAAGTCAGCACATTCAAGCATTCAGAACCCGAAGGTTTGCAATGATGCAAGAGATTCTGTTGGGCATGAGTTTTTCCATGTTGCAGGGAAGTGGGTTTATGGCAGGTTTGTAGAATAGGAGTTTTGACATTGAAGTGGCGGGCATGGTGCCACAGGGAATGGGGTTTATGGGAGGTGTGCAGATCCATCCCATTAGTGGGCTGTCATCTGAACTTCCGGTAAAATTGTTGTTCTCTATTCTCAAGTGTCATTTTGTATTGGAGTGTTTCCTTTACAGTGAGTTCTGGAAGTCACAGTTGGAGTAAGATGGATCTTTCGGTTTGGACTAAGTTGCCAACCTTGCATCAGAAAAGGCGAAAGGGCAGAAACTCATGGGTCTCTGCTTTATGTATAAATCCATCTTTTGAAAAACCCTAAACCCTAAACCCTGAGCCCTAAACTTTACTGATACTGTACGTGGAGCTGTGTGACTATGTCTAATTGTGAAGGATCTTCTTCGGTTTGTATTAGAGCACGTGGAAGACAAGGAAGTGATCCCCCTTCTGGAGGTAATAATGCAGGACATGTGGACTTTTGTTTTTTTTTCTTTCTTCATGCATCAGCCTGGAGTAGGTGGAAACTGAAACTCAAATTGAATTATTATGGTTTGAAACAAAATCTACTGGTCAACCTCTGTAGGGTCTGTTGGAGGCACGAAGGGAACTGCGGCCAACACTTCTAAAACCCCATGATCGGTTGCGGGATATTGTTTTCTTGGATCTAGCACTGGACTCGACAGTTCGAACAGCTGTGGAGAGAGGCCTGGAGAGCCTGACAAATGCAGGGCCTTTGGTATGATCTACAGAGAATGCTTCCTTTTGAGAGTAGTTTTTTATAACAGGGTTTTTCCTGAATCATGTCTCTTTTGGTTAACCCAGGTATCAGTGGTTTTTGTATCATATACCACTTTTTTTTCTCTGTTGTCAGTTGAGGGTGCTATTTTGAAACTAAAAATAGAATCTGGACTCTCTAGTCCAGAATGCAAGGATGAGTCACTGATGTTGAAATTTTGCTGATGAGTTGACCTAGAGTCATGATGCAAGTGCATGAAGGAAATTTGCAGGAGTTGGCACTGATCATCAGCATGGTGGTGGAGAACTTGTGTTTGTCCAGCAACAACAATGAGGAACTTGTTTACTGCCTGAAGGTACAACTTTTGGAATGTTTGCAAATTAGATTTTCCAATGTTTCTCAGAAGAAAGTCACCCAAAGTTGAGAGATGATGTGTGTAAAATCGGTTCTTTGGAAATAAAATCCATAAGCATTAGTTGGAACTCTGGTATGTGGAATTGTATTTGTGGTTCCAAATATCCCTCCAACTGTATCATTCAAAAGATGACAATTTGGGTCATTCATTCGCAGGACTGGTACCACATTATAAATGTAATCCGTGATAAAAGTGATAACTGGGCGCTGCGAACAAAGGCAGTACTTGATCGCACGCGCCTAGCTTTGGCTGATAAAGCTGAGTACTACCAAAGGATTCTCCAACCAACTGCAGAGTACCTTGGGGGACTGCTAGGCATTGAACAATGGGCTGTAAGAACCTCATTTTCCTTGCGTTCCCTTATGCACACTTGCATGCACCCAGTTACAACCTCTTGTTTCATCCATCAAACATGACTTTGTACTGGACCCATTGATCTACTCTAGATGAGATTAAAGAAGGCATAGGGGCTTTTGAATTGCAATAGGTGAGCAGTTGGTATAAAGAATAATACAATGTTTATTGCATGAAATTGGTTTGTGATCAGATTGACATCTTCACTGAGGAGATGATAAGGGCTGGGTCAGCAGCATCACTGTCACAACTGCTTAACCGTCTAGACCCTGTCATACGAAAAGAGGCTCACATGGGCAGGTGAATGAAAAGAGCTGCCCTTTCATTCTGTGATTAATGATGCATCTGTTTTGTGGTGAACTCTTTGTGTTTTTCCCCTCCCCAATGAGATGGCAGGATGAGAGATGGGGTGGAAATGCTGGATTATGCAGTTGGCAGGTAATCAGCCCAGTAGATGTGCGAGGCTTTGTTGAGGTGGTGGAGGAACTGGAGCATGTACAAGACAAGGTTTATGAGCGACCCACGATCTTGGTGTCAGGGCGAGTGAAAGGAGAGGAAGAGATTCCAGATGGTGCCATAGCAGTCTTGACTCCTGACATGCCAGATGTACTATCCCATGTTTCTGTGCGCGCTCGTAACAGCAAGGTAAGAAGGCTTAAACCAATATGAGCTTTCGGTTTGAGAATGGTGGTCTAGATCAGCACAAAAGTAGACCAGATCTTAGGTTGCATTTGAAGGGGAATAACCGTTTTACAGCTGCTGTGTTCCTGACAAGTTCTTATTTGGGTATCCATGGACTTGCTTTTGGGTCTTCTCCATCTTGTCTGGTTCGTGTGCACCACAATGATTGCAAGAAATGTGGAGTTTTGACAGGTGTGCTTTGCAACATGCTTTGATCCAAATGTGTTGGCTGATCTACGGAGCAAGGATAAGAAGGCAATTGCAATTCAAATCACAGCAAATGCAGATTTGGTCTACAGGTAAAAATCTCTCCATCCCTTCATTGGATAAAGTTCTTAACAAGGAAAGGGGAGAACTCAGTTATGAGAATCATCCCTGAGCATGAGATCTAATGATTTCACGTATCAATTGGAATCCAGATGAAAAGCTGGTGGGCTTTTTACCATCTGCAGAAAACTGGTGGTGTTTCTCCAGGTCTGGTGGAAGGAAGCCTCATGAAAATTTTCTTTTGTCCGTGTGCAGTGACATTCAGGATACAGAAGTGTCAAGTGGCATAACAGTTGATGAAAGTGGCCCTCCTCCAGGCATCAAGTTGAAAAAGCACAAATTTGCTGGGAATTATGCTGTCTCAGCAGACAGCTTCACAGCAGAATTGGTATCCTTCCTTTCCTAGTCTACTGACCATTGAGGACTGCTGTTCCATTGTTCCTGTACAAAATGTACCCATTTGCAGTCTATGTACTTACTCTACCTGGTGTAACAGGTTGGGGCTAAGTCTCGGAACATTGCAAATTTGAGGGGTGAATTGCCATTGTGGATACATCTTCCGACTTCAGTAGCTTTACCATTTGGAGTATTTGAGAAGGTTCTGTCAGAGAGGGTGAACAAGGTAAATCTCTTCGTGCCCCATCCTTCCTCAGTTCATTTCTGCCACTGAATGCAGGGATTGTAATTTCTTCTACATGCTGGCGTTTCCTTCTATTTTGTGACATGATTGGGAATTTGCACAGGATGTAGCATCAGAGATTGCAGCTCTCAGCAAGCAACTGCATGATGGGGACTTCAGCAAACTGAAAGATGCTCGAAAGGCTGTACTGGGTCTTGAAGCTCCTTTGGAATTGGTAGAGTTTATTTTCTCAGAAGATGGTTTTTTGGAGAGGCTTCTGGGTGATGACATTTTGACATTTGTTTCACAAAATTAGGAATCATAATCCTTTAAGAAACCAGAGAAATTCCTACATGTAGATGAGGCTGAATCAACTTTCAAAGTTTTTTGGTTAAGCAGTGTGTGGTTTTCTTTCAGAAAATGGAATTATGATTCTGTTACATCTTCAAGAGTGGAATTCCTGAGCACTGGGGTTGGGTTTTCTCCACAGATTGAAGAGTTGAAGAGTACAATGAAAGCTTCCAATATGCCATGGCCTGGAGATGAAGGTGAGGAGAGATGGCAACAAGCTTGGACAGCAATCAAAAGAGTAAGAATCACATATTTTGTTGGAAGAATCAGTGGCTTCAAATCTCTTGTCTCTGTCAATGAGCCCTGTTTATACTGGACTTTCTATGAGACATCTATACCACTGACTTTGATCAAAATGAAAGGCCAAGGTCACACCTTTCCATGTAATTTTTGACCAGCATTTGATAATGCAAATTTGAGTAAAAATCATCTTGCTGTGATGGGTCATCAGGTGTGGGGGTCAAAGTGGAATGAGAGGGCATACTTCAGTACCCGAAAGGCAAAGATAGACCATAGTGATCTGTGCATGGCAGTGTTGGTTCAAGAAATCATCTGTGCTGATTATGCTTTTGTTATTCACACCACCAACCCATCAACTGGTGATGACACAGAGATCTATGCTGAGGTATGTTATCAAAAGTCTAGATCATAGCTCCTTCTCATGGTACTTCTGAATGAAAAGACTTCAGAACACTTTTATATGCGCATGTGTAGCAGGTTCTTGTGAGCTGCCCATATTTTCTAATAGGCTTCATATAAAACAGGTGGTGAAAGGATTGGGTGAAACATTAGTTGGAGCCTACTCAGGTCGAGCACTCAGCTTTATTGCCAAGAAGTCCAACATTAAGTCACCCAAGGTTGGTGCATCTTCACAACACTAGAAAATTACTACAAAAAAATAATTCAACAATACCAGTTGCTAGCAGTTGAGGCTGGTGGTTTTGTATGGAGTGACATATGTACTCAATCAAGTACTCCATACTCCTTGAGAAATTGTAGAAATTGCAACTGGAGATAGGAGTCATCTAGTATTTTGGAAGCTGCTGCTGCTGCTGTCATGTAAGGTGAGAAACGAGAGCTGATATCTGTCACGTGTGGTGCAGGTGTTGGGCTACCCAAGTAAGCGAATAGGACTTTTCATCAAGCAGTCCATAATCTTCCGATCAGATTCAAATGGAGAGGATTTGGAAGGCTATGCGGGTGCTGGCCTTTATGACAGGTACAATGACCGACAACCCGGGTTTTTTATATACAACTGGTTCAAGCATGAATGCAGCAGACATCATACAGTGCAAGGATAATTGTCAAATTGGACTTTGTGGTTATTTTGTAGGTTAAGAACTTGAATGCCACAGAATCCCTGGCGTATGGTTTACTGTCTGTATCCTCTTTTCTTTGAACTCTGAGCTTTTTTGGTTATGCTTTTGGGTTTGCAGTGTTCCCATGGATGAGGAGGAAGAGAGACTAGTGGACTACTCAACTGATCACCTGATACTTGATGAGGCCTTCCAAAAGTCCATTCTTACAAAGATTGCAGAAGCAGGATATGCAGTGGAGAAACTACTTGGATCTGCACAGGACATTGAAGGTGTGATCAAGGATGGAGAACTGTACATTGTGCAAACAAGGCCACAGATGTAGAAACAAAAAAAAAAATGACCCATCCCAGCTGACACGCTGATATGGTATGTTGACATGGTGGGCGCATATTATCTCCATGGATCTGTTTTGACTAGATTTGAATTTTTTTTCCCCCACAGATCTGTTTATTTAACTATCTCTATAATGCGCTTGAGGACGGAAGTTGCTGAACCCAATTCCACTAAATCTTCTGTAACCAGGAGTTCTTTTGATGATATTGCTGCTGAAAATTTTTCATCAACCACAGTGAAGAAGACTTGGAAGGGTATTTGATATCAAGACTGGTGTGTACTATTTTTACTGATAACTGTATTATGTCTGCACAATGTACAGCCACCTCAACCAGAGTTTACAATTTGTGGGTGTAAAACAAATATATAACCATTGCAATCATGAAGCATAATATAAATGTGAAAGCACTGGGCCTTTTTTTTCCCTCCCCTGTTGTGACTTGACAAGAATTGTCAGGCAGAATGTTTCAAGAAAACCTTGCTCCCCCTGAAAACTTCCTTCTGCTTTGTAGGCTTTGTCCTCCCAACCTATTCTTTTTGTTTTCTTTTCATATCTTTTTTTTCGGGTGGGTTTCCAGCTCCTTTCTTAAAAAACATTCCTCCACTAGGGTAACAGGGCTGGCCTTAGTATACCCAAGAAGTCAGAATGCAGTTGTGATCTGGATCAAGCTTTAATGGCTTTGGGGTTCAAAGATGGAATGTAGAGCTCCTCTGGGTGTGCTGCTAATGCCCTTTACATTGAGTGCTTTTCATACCCTTTAGATCACCCAAATTGATTAAGGGATGCCCAAGATATGGGTTTCCAAAGAAGTGGAGGGGGTCTAAACCCTCAAAAAAATCACTACCAAACTCTCCACACCCCTATCTTTAAGCATTTGAACTCCTATCAACATACATTTCAATGCTGGCAGGTAGTGTATCAGTGCTAATTGTCACATCCCCAAAACCAACGAGTTCATTTTGAAATAATGTAAACTTTTATTCAATGGACCAGATTACAAGCTGAAAAGGTTTGAAAAATGGACAGTGTAGGGTAGGGTTTTGTTCCTAAACTCCTAATTTTTGCAACGTTCATGACTACTCTGACCTCACTTTCCTCTCTTCCATTGTTCTTCCTCCATTGTTCCTAGGGTGGGAGCTCCATCTAAGCTCTCTGCTTTCACATTCTCCCTCTCTTCTTGGTCTCTTGCGTGCTTGGAGAAGCTCTCGGCATTGAACCCCATCACCTTGGTGGATTGGTACTTGCAATTTGTAGCTTTAGGTTGTGTTGGTCTTGATCAAGCACAAGAGCATTTATTTTTTTGTCACCTTGGTCCTAACGCTTGCTGCTAGTGATCGTCATCGTGCTGGTGTTGTGCATCATTGTGTAGGTCCTAGTACCTTGTTGCTTTGGTCTTGTTGCTTCTTGGCGGTGGTCATGGTCGTATTAGTCTATATTGTCATCGCACAACTATTGAACTTCAATTGCCTTGGTTTGGAACCTTGTCTCCTTGATGTTAGATTAAAGGTGATGTTCATGGTTGTGTTGGTATTGATTGTGATTGCACAACTCCTAACCTTCATCACCTTGGTTGAACTACTTGCAAGTGGTGACCACCTTCATGTTGGTGTTGTGTGTCATTATGTGGGTCCTATTACAATGTCACTAGGTGGCCTTGGTGCTTGTTGGTAGTGGTCATGGTCATGTTGGTTTAGATTGTCATTGTGTTGTTGCAACTCTTGAACCTTAATCACCTTGGACTGGTCCCAACCCTTGTCACTTTGATCTTAGTGCTTGCAAGTGTTGATTGTCATTGTGCTAGTGTTATGCATTGTTGCACAAGTATTAGTACCTCATTGCCTTGTGCTTGATGTTTGTAGTTTGTGATTATGGTTATGTTGGTGTTGTAGGTGGTTGTGCAAGTCCTAATCTTCATCATCATGTTTTTAGTGTTTGCAAGTGGTGATTGTGGTCATTTTGATGTTGTGTGTCCTTGTGTATGTCTTGACTCTTGTTGTCTTTATTTTGAAACTTGTCACCTTGCTCTTCTTAGCTACTAATCTAGATCCTCTTATTTATAAGTGATCTTTGTCCTTTGGTTTCTCACCTTGGTTGCCATTGTCATTGCCTTGTTTCTTTCGCTTGTTTTACTTACAAGTGTTCTTTCATCCTTTTATTTGTCACCGTCATGGTGATCCTTGTCACTTTGCTCCTCTTGCTTACTGGTGTAAATCATCATCTTATTTACAAATGATATTTGTTTTTTGTTCGTCACCTTCATTGCCATCTTCACTGCCCTGTTCCTTTCACTTGCTTGTTTAGATATTTGTTTTACAAGTAATTTTTGTCCTTGTTGCCATATTTTTTTCACCTATTGGTTTAAATCTTCATTATTTTAATTGTGACCTTCATCCTTCTAATCTTCATCCTCATCGTCTTGTTTTGTATTTGTGATTTTCTCATCCTATTGAGCATGATCATCTCATCTTGCTTGTGGTGATCTTCATCACTTTGGTTTTAGTCCTATTCTTCCAAACTTTGTTCCTTAATCCAACTAATGCCTTGAATCCCCCCTTCCTTTCATTCTTTTACTTACAATTTGTTTGTTTAAGCTTATAAGTGTGTTTCAACATGTCTTTTTGCTTGTTATTAGGCCCTTGCACTAGAATAAAAACTAGATTTAATAATTGGTGTTGACAATTAGATTTTAGTTGCATGCATCTATAGTTGCAAATGACATGAATTGTGAATGAAAGAAAAAAATCAACAAAATATGATTTTATCTTTTTGGCTAACCATGTATGTATTGTCATTTGTGATTACTATGTGACTTTTTTGTCAACAACAAAAGTGAATGATATGTTGTCATGTGTCAACAATTTTTATTATTTTATTATTTTATGTAATCTTGAAATAAACTTTAGGGTGGTTAATTTGTGTGTTCATAATTGTGACACATGGCAAATCCACAATTTTTTAATTTTTATTCTTAAATAAATAAATAAATATTTAAAATTTAAAATATACATCTAAATAAACAGTTAGTTCGGTAGGTATCTAGGCTAGGTAGATATGCAATGGGTATCTACTTACCTTGGTTAGTTTGGTAGGTAGGCTAAATAGATAATTGGTTTGTAATTTTGTTTTTGGTTTAGCCTTGAAGGTCGAACCATTTTGATTGGCTCATTTTAAATGTCACTTGATATTAAAATTGACTTTGTTATTTTAATTATTCAAGTGCACCTTTTTATATAATTTACAAAATGAAAGGAGAGACAAAATATAAGGGATATATTTTGTAGTCACAAACTTAGTTGCAAATTGGTTTATGACTAAGTTACAATTATAAAATATATCCCATATATTTTGTCCTCCTTTTCAAAAATTTAAACTATTTTAAAAATTATGTGTGCACTAAAAACATTTTAACTTTGTTAAACCTTGGTGAAAACTTGGTTAAATTAAAAATTGATTAAACTTTAGATAAATTAAGAAGTTGTAAAATTTTGGTTAATCTAAAAAATTGATTATCTTGGTTAAACTAAAAAGTTGTAAAACTTTGGTTAAGTTAAAAAAAATTGATTAACCTTGGTTAAATTAAAAATTGGTTAAATTTTGGCTAAACTAAAAGAATTGATTAACTTTGGCTAAATTAAAAAGTGGTTAAACTAAAAAGCAACAAAACTTTGGCTAAACTAAAAAAATTGGAAAATTTTGTTTGAACAAAAAAGCTAAAATTTGGCTAAAATTTGGCTAAGCAAAAAAGTGGTTAAATTTTTGCTAAATTAAAAAAATTAGTTGAAACTTTGGTTAGACTAAATAATGGAAAAAAAAAAAAAAAAAACTTGCTTGAATTTTGGTTAAACTAAAAGTGGCTAAACTTTTGTTAAAGTTAAAAAATTAGCTAAACTTTGGCTAAATTAAAAACAACTAAATTTTGATTAAATTTTTAAAAAAGTTGAACCTTGGTTAACTAAAAAATGATTAAAATTTGGCTAAATCAAACTTGGTTAAACCTTAGCTAAATTAAAAAGTGGTTAAAATTTGACTAAATGAACAAATTAATTAAACAAAAAATCGGTTAAGCCTTAGCTAAACAAAAATTTGGTTAAAATTTGATTAATTTTAAATTTTGTTAAACCATGGATAATATTAATTAAATTAAAACTTGGTTAACATAAACTAACTAGGATTATGCCTAAACCTAAAGTACATGGCACCTAAACCACCCCATGTGGCATTTAGTTAAACTAGTTGTACATTGAAGCCAAGGCATGTGGCACTTAAGTTAAGTAAATAAATAACACAAATGCACATAAATTATATTTATTAATATTTTTCATGTATGCATAATATACATTAAATATGCCATAAATACAAGTTAAATATGATTATAATGTACATTTATAAAAACCTACCCCCATTATACCCTTAATAAATTTTAGTATGTCCTGTGAAGTTAGGTCCACCCCATAATGGTGTTACTAATCTTGGTCAATATTACAATTAATGAGATATATAGATATAGATATGCCCATTCTTAGATGAAATCCATATTATAAATTGTACATATGGAGGATGAAAAAAAGTTACAATTTAGTTACAACACAATTCCAAGAATGACCAAACTTTTTAAATAGTGCAAAAATTATCAAAATTAATTGTAAATGAATAATAATCACATGTAATGACAAATGATTGTATATGACAAGATTTGTTCTAGTGTTGCTTGTTGTTTAGCCATCCTTTGACCCTATGTTGTGGCTCCAAAGTTCAACCCGTTATAGCCAAGTGGGTGAGCAAGCTCACATTTTAGCTTTGAAATTATAGTGAAACGTCTAACCTACTATTATAACCACATTGATTGACCATGAAGTTTGGTTGTTGTTGTCTTTCACCCTCCTTTTGAGTACTCTCTAAAATGCTATTAATGATCGCACAACTTTAGTAGCTTGCTTTTATTGCCTTTCCTTTTTTTGATTTTGCTTAATTATTTATGTTATTTCCTTTTCAAATTTATTGTCGCATGATGTTTTAATATTTCTTTGAAGTCACCACATGGATTGGGGAATAATCCATTAATGGTTCCAAGCTTGTCATCCATCTTTTTTATAGATAAATGTGGCAAGGACAACATATTATTGGTGGCAAGTTGTCCTTGGGTTAGGTGTTTAAGATTCTTAATTTTTTCTTCCACCTTTAATATAAAGTTCCTTTATGCTCACAACAAGATGATCTTGTTGTGATTTCCTAATTTGTGGTTGTAAGACTTTTAGGCATGTAGTACCTAAATTGAAATTTAGGCACATTGTTTAATTGTGATTCATGACCTATAATGCACACTATTGTCATTATATTGATCAACTTTGCTACAAAAAAATGTTATTCCCATAACAATTTTATTTTCTTCATATGTAATCATTCCTTTTTCCTTACTCACATTGATTGATGTGTACAAGTTGCCAAAGCTTGTTTTTTCTTCCATGCCCTTAAAGTTAAGTGGCCAAATCCATGTAAATGTAAAGCCTAACATTATATTTTTCTTAGTCAATACTTTGTCAACCCACCCTACTAAAGTTGTCTTGTGTGGTATGTTATCATTATTACTAACAATTGTAACACATGTTTCTTTTTTAAAAAAAATTTCTTGAAAGGTTTAAAATAGGCCACATTTAGAGGTTGAAGTGCATGGGATGTATGTGAAAGTAAAATGATCATATTTAGCCCAAATGTTTGTGCTTGTTCAATTGCCTTTAGTGACGCGCTCCCAAGTCCCTAATTAGCCCCAAGTTGGGGCTAAGTCATTCAAGTTGCAAAAAAGTGGGGAATCGAAGCACGCTCCTAGCTTCCAGCATTAGAGGGGGTGAGAAGGGCGTGCTAAAAGCTCCGGGATTAGACTAGGAAAAGGGACAAGCTTATTTAGTTATTCAGTCCTGCATCCAAATCCAACCAACAAGTTGGTTAAAATTCATTCTGCACACTTTCAGTGTTGGGACAAGCCACGGGCAACCTTGGAGTCACTTGACTCACCACGGCCCGGACTCAGGGGAAGCCATCACCTTCCCCCATATAGTATTCTCTACAGCTCTCCACCGCACTTGCATCCAAATGGTTTTTTTTCCCGGGACTCCTAAAGTGGAGTCCCGAAATTGTTTTGGTTTGAACTCTTGGGACTTTGGGTGTTCATAACTTCTCTCCCCAAGCTCAGATTGGGATGAGGTCTGAACCAAAGTTGTAGCTCTCCTTGAGAGCTTTTCAACAGTGTGTCACACTTCACTTGCACGCACCGGGATGGGGTTGATTCCTGACTTTTAATGGTCGGGAGTCAAACTGCCAATTTGACTCCCAGCCCTTCTTTCAACCATAACTTGTGTTGTAGATGTCCAAATGGCTCATGCGAGGCCATTTTGGACATCTACACTTCAAGACCTTTCCAAAAATATAAAAAACGCCTTAATGCAAAGTGTTTTGACCCTTGCAATTACGCTCTGAGTTTTTGGGAGTCCCGAAGGACTCTCAAGTCCCATTTTAGGGAGTGTGAGTGGCGACCTCACACCTCCCTCAAAATGGGGTTGCGACATTTAGAATGACATGAAATTTGTGCCCATCTAAAACTAGCAAGTACTTATTGGTTAGGGAAATTGTAATTGGTACTAGTCTTTTGAAAAAATATAATCATTTTTCGAAAAGGAAATTAATCATCCATGCTTTTGTTTGCATAACCATACATGTGTTTGGTTTGTAATGTTGTATGTAGTCATCATGCAACCTCTCTTGACCTAAAGATATAAAACCTTGGCAAGGGTCTTCTACCTGCATTAACAACACAATTGACAATAAACTGTTTATGGGTTTGGGTATTATGTTGTATATTTGGTGCAACCCTTGGTTGGTTAGAACTTAGAGACCTTTGCACTTGACTATTTGCTTCCTTGGATTCCTATTTCATTTGAATTCCATATGTGATTTGCATCATAGTTATGTTTGTTGTACATGGATTGCAAATTATTGTAAAAACTTTAGCAAGATTGTGCGATGGGTATTTATGTTTGATTAATATCTAGCTTTTTTATTTGACAAATGTTTTGTTTAGGATCTCCATACTTGAACCAATACCACTAGCTATTCCTTGGTATTTCATTTTGAAAAGTTGCAACCTTAATTGAAGTTATTTCTACCACTTTCATCTTTAGTGTTGTAGGGTAATTCAAAATGTGACTTCTTTCATAACCAAATTCCAAGCAACCATAGCCTGATCTGATTAATTGGCCCACCTTTCTTAGATCATGTCTTTCCATTTAAGTAGTCCAACAAAGAGGTAATTAGGGGTATGTTCCAATGCCTACTTGTTTTTTTCAATGATGTTTTGCTTTCAACTGCATCCATGAACTTTTCCAAAGCTTTGTTGGTCCATTTGCCTCTAATTAATTGAATTGCATCTATTAACCTTTCATTATTATTTTTTTAGTTTTGGATTATGAGGCAAGACATTCTCCTTGTATTATGTTGGTTGGTCTTGCAAATCAATTTGCCTCCTATGATGTACATTTAACATCATTGTGATTTAGATTCCCTGGCCCCAACCTCCAACATGTTGGAGGTGTATGCTCTAGACCTCCAAGTGGTATGCCATTGAATTTTTTGAGTTTAAGCCAAGAATTAAAAAATTTCCATTTGAGGTTAGGGTATGTGTTAAGTGCATGTGCTTTTGGTTTTATAAAAGGTTCAATGGGAACATAAAAAGCCTTGAAATCATTATAAACTAAATTTCACTATGAGAAAATCATGTCCATTGCAACTTGTTTGTCTAGTTGTAATCTAATTCTATCAGACATTTTTCACTTGCATTGGACGAGTTGCAACGGACACAATTTTCTCATAGTGTTTTGGTTTGTTAATTTTGTGCATGTTATTGGTGTGTAGACACAATTGCAATTTTTTAGACCTTGTGTAAACTTGCTTTTTATGGCATTCCCTTGATAATATTTAGGAGTTATATAACTTTTCATTTGACAATATTCTAATTTTTTTTGAAATATCGATTGCAAAGTTCATTTATCACAACCTTTTTTATCTACCCTTTCACCCATAATTAATCTTGCTCTTGTGGTTTTTCTTTGACTATTATCAAATATGAGTTGTGTTGATTTTGTTTTATTTCCAATATTTTCAAGTTTGATTTGTGTTGTTTTAGGTCTATTTAGAATATTTTAATTTTGATCTATGATGATTTAATCCTACTTTGAATTTTGGTCTTTGTTGAATTTTAGTTCATTTTTTCCTAGATCTAAGTTGTGACCTTCATCTTTACACCTCAACAATGTAAATCTAAGACATCAATTTTAGGAAGGATTAGAACTTTTCTTTCATGCTATTTGGGAACTTTGACATGTTGAGATAACATAAAGGATTAAATTTAAAAGATGAATCTCAAGTGTAGAATGGCCTTAGAACCTAATAAATTTGGTGCTAGTCTTTTGGTGTGAATGGATTGTGCTCACAATTGATGGGAATTTGGAATGATCTCTCCCCCCATTCATGTCCTAATTTTGAAGATCCATGGGATTTTCGCAATTCTTAATTAAGGATGTCATTTTGTGCAAAACTTTATAATTAAGGTTGTCACATTTATAATTGATTGTGTGATGTTTAATATGACACATAGACTCATCAACAATTATGTTTTTCCAAATTTGGGCTTTTATAAAACCACCCCAACTCATTCCCATAACCAAACATTAAAAATAACTCTTTGTTAGAACCCTGAAATTTGATATTTACTTATTTTCATTTTTAAAAGTTAACTCCTTTCCCATCATCAAACATTATCATACCTTAAGTTGGTCTTCTTTGTGTCCTTGGGGGGACCTAATAATATATTAAAAAATATGTAAGAAAAAATATATGATGCAATATAATGGTTGTTGGGTAAAAATTATAAATCAATTAATTTAAAAAATGGTACATTTTATTCAAGTAATCTATTTAATTATAATATAGGGTATGTAATAATCTCAAATAATATATTATAATTAATATAAGTTGTACAATTATTTAATACTCCTTTAAAAATGGTCATTTGATGCACATAAATTCCAAACTTTACACTAAGTGTCCCTTCAGTTTTGTGTGCATATATGCCCAAATATACACCTATGGTCAAACATTAAAAAAAATTTGTTAATCAAATATTGAATTTTTTTCAAAAGAGAATTAATCAGACCCAAGCATTCAATCACATGTAATGCCTACAATGTTCATGAAGTCTCGCACATTTTATAACAAGCCCGAACCCCCTTACATTATATGGGAATTTGGTCATAGGCTTTTGTTTGGTAATGGGCTAGTTTTTTTTTATTATTTATTTATTTTCTAGCTCTTGTTCAATTGTTGTTAGAACATGTCCAAAGGTGCTTGATATGTGATCCTGCACAGTATAATTGCATGAAGAAAAGTCAAAACATTTTGGTTTTGTTCAAGAAATTGCTTTTGGTTTAACATAATTCAACGACAATTTGTGGTGCTTGGTAAAAGGTAAAACAACCTTGTGCACTTGTAAAAAAAAAGGTAATAAATATGATTTTATTTTTTCTAAATGTTTCTGATGGGCCCATCATAATGATTGGTTTAGGTGGCTTGTTATTAGTAATTCCCCACCTATTTGCTATCCTAATTTCAATTTTATGGCGGGGTTGCAAAAAAGTTAATAATTAAACTTAGATGTGAAGAATATTTGTAAAATAACATATTGAGCATTGTTAGAGATGTCCTCACCATTAATAAATTATACAATGAAATCATTGATTTCTAAGCTGAAAGCACACTACGGGTGAATCAATTTTCACCAAAAAAGGTGATGTATAATTAGTATCATAGTATGTAGTAAGTTTAAATTTTGATGGCATCATTTGACAATTCTATATATAAGCAAAAAGCCCTAGAATGTGCACAACATTTTGGAATTCAAATTTCACTTTAAATGAAGATTAATCTTGATCCAATGATTAGATAAAAAGGATTGAATAAAATAAATATACACAAGATACACAATGTGCAATTTTTCATCTATCGTAGGGCTTCATGTTTGTGGTTCATAAGACTTGTCTTATTAAACAAAAGAAATCTAAAAAAATAATGCAATGCCCAACTACAAAATGTCTTTCTTTTTCATTTGGTATTGGTTTTTTCTTTAAATACATAAATTATTTTTCTTTTATTACCAATTTTTTTTTCAAACACATATTTTTAATGAATTTTCAGCCAAAATTTTTAAACTTCCAACTGGCCATAAATTCTATTGATGTATATCAATATCATTGATCACAAAAGATTTCACCAAAAAATTCCACACACAACTTTAGTTTTGAAGTATGTATGCAATTTTTCATTCTCTATGATGAGTATTATTTCGTCACATATGATGAGTATTATTTCGTCACAAACATATTTCATATGTTGAAATTCATCGATGTTTGTTGGAGTTTTTTTTCAATTGATTGTCTGAAGTCTAAATCTAATCCAATATACTTCAAACAATAAAAAATAATCCAAGATGTGATGTTTGTACTTATACAAAAAAACCAAATGCAAAAATGCAATATTTATGACTACAATTTTTGGGGAGTGTAATGTGCTTTTAACATGTAATCAATGCTAATGAATCAATGTAACTTTTGTGTTAAGTATTGGAAATTGGCTTGGCACTTGGGCTATCGATCTTGTGTCTAGGCATGTAGAAACAAAGAAGGACCTCTAACTTGGCACCCTTTTCTCCAATACCATAACTTTCTTTTATTCTTTTTAATAAATTTGTTAGTTTAGGTGGGAGGGTGTTTCAAGATCTTCAACACAAGGTGTCCTTGTTTGCCAAGCGATTACACTAGCCTTAGTAAACAGGGACTAGTTGGAAAATAATGAATTCATTTGTCTAGTGAACAGGGGCCAGCGAACGGCACATTTTGTAATAGTATTCAATTGCAAAACTCAGCTCAAGAATTGAATCCTTAATTATGTGCAAGAAAAGAACAAGGATTGAATAATCCTGGGTGTGCAAAAAAGTTCAAGATAGAATCCTATTTTCTAGGGTACTATTAAAGAGAGAGATAGAGAGAGAGTCTTAGATTTATAAATTTTATTTCCTCTGAAGGAAAAAAGTCTTTCGAGCTCAGGAGCATCCTGGACAAAAACAACACTGAGAAAGAAAAAGATTCACAACAAGAAGCAGCAGCAGCAAGCATAATTCTAGGGATCAAGTCCTAGTTAGTACTTGAGTTCAGCTTATTCATTTTTGCAGCTCCACACATAAGTTTTCAGGTCCATGGAGATGGCACATCGATAGTGAACAGTGTTGACGTAGTTGTTGTATCAGTATTGCATCTT